>MDTE01204608.1_pt1 | contig 48660 bp, 51 predicted proteins | sample 811231 | NCBI WGS metagenome assembly MDTE01 (sample SAMN05326651, study PRJNA326480) | marine metagenome | isolation source: seawater | place: Indian Ocean: Red Sea | collected 2010 | reverse complement strand
TTGATAGGCTGGATGTGGAAGCGCAGTAATGCGTGCAGCTGACCAGTACTAATAGCTCAATTGGCTTGATTTATGCACTGAAAAAAATTTTTAAAAAAAAATATTAATTTTATCATTTCTTTAACTATAAAATGTAAAAATAATGAAAAAATTTCAAATCATTAAAAACGCAATTGATAAAAAAACCAATAATCTTATTTTTAAACATTTCATTAAAGTTTGTAAGCATATAAGTCCTGAAATATTTAAAAAAAATAAATTTTTACAATTTGCAGATGTAAATCTTTGTAAAAAGTTAATAAAACTAAAAAAAAAAAATAGAAAAGCTTTTTCAAATATTTACAATACAATGCAAATTTCAAATGATATATTAAAAGTTGGTTACAACGAAAATATTCAATCTTTAGCAGCTAAATATTTAAATATTAGCAAAAGTAACTTTGCATTAAGAAATGTTCAATTTAGAATTGATTTACCTAAAGATGATCAAAATATATACGGATGGCATCAAGATAATGCATATTATAAATATAATACATTGGCAAAAAATGGTGTAATTTTTTGGATACCCTTAGTAAATGCTAATTTGAACAATGGAACCCTAATTATAAAACCTGATAGTTTTAATTGTGATATCAGTTGTAGTTTTAAAAAAGGTTTTAAAAAAAATCAATTTTCATCAGAACAAATTCTAGTTAAACCAAATATACTTAAAATGTTTGGTAAAGAAATTTCAGTTGATGTAAATCAAAATGATGGTTTAATTACTACTGCTGGTATTTTTCATAAAAGTGGAATTAATAACAGCGATCATGTTAGATTTTCATTAATTGTTAGATTTAATAATATTTTTTCAAATGATTTTATATATAAAAGATAAATAATGAGTAATTTAATAAAACATAACAAAAAAATTTATAGAGATATTCATTTTAAATTTAAAGAAGATACTATTAAAAGAGTTTCCTCTGCTATAAAACTTTCTGATATTGAAAATACTAAATTAAAAAAAAAAATTGCTATAGATATCTGTTGTGGAGCTCTGGGACTAGGAGCAATTAATTTAATTAAACTAGGTATAAAAGATATCCATCTATTTGATTTGAATAAAAAAAATGTTTTAAGTTCGAAAAAAAATATAGAAAAAAAATTTAAGGATAAAAATATTAAAATTACCACTCAATATGGAAATTTAGAAAATTTTAAATTTAAAAAAAATTACTATGATATTCTTTTATGCCAAGGAGCATTGCATCATATAAAAAAAGATACTAAATCTTTAAAAAATATTTATCAGTCTGCAAAAAAGAATTCTATTTTTTTATTAACAGTTCAAGGAAAAGGTGGTCTAATAACAGACATAACATACGATGTTTTGAGTAAAAGTTATCATAAAGATAAAAAAACCAAACTTTTTTTTGATAGCTTGTTTGATAAAAATTCTAAATTAAAGAAATATATAAACTTTCTAATGAAAAATACCAATAAAGAAGGATCAAAATTTTTAAGTTTAGTTTTAAAATTGGCAGATGATGATTTTATGCAAACTCTTGAGGATAGAATAAAATCAAAAAGATATTATCAATATACCTTTAATGAAATTAAAGGAAAACTTACAAAAGTTGGATTTAAAAAAATAAAAAAAGTAAAAAAATTATCCCCATTTAAATATAAAAGTTTAAGACAAATTTTTAATTCTGTGTACATGCATAAAAATACATTTTTGAGTCATATACTATTTGGAAAAGATTCAAGCCATATAAATATTAGATGTTATAAATAAAATGATTTCAAATAGAAGAATTTTACTAATCGGTGGAAGCGGAGTCCTAGGAAAATATTTTGCTGAACAATTAAGTAAAAATAATGAGGTTCATGTTGCAGACATTTTTTTAAAAAATAAAAAAATTAATAAAAATTTATTCACATACAAACTTGATATAGGAAAAGAGTCTGAGGTTAAAAATTTTTTTTATAATACAAACAAAAAATATGGTAAATTTGATACATTGGTAAATAACGCTGCATTTACTACTGAAATGGCGGCTAAAAAATCTAAAAATAAAAAAAAAGATTTTTTTTCAACTAAAGTGTGGGATCAAACCATTAATGTAAATTTAAAAGGTGCATTTCTTACTTGTAAATATTTCATCAAGTATAACCATGAAAAAAAAATAGATCAAAGAGTTATAAATATTGGAACAATTTATGCTTTAAATAGTCCACATCATGAAATTTATAATAATGAAAAATTTTTTTCATCAATTTCATACACCGCAAGTAAAGCTGGTTTAATTGGTATGACTAAATGGTTAGCATCAAAATATGCTTTAGAAAAAACATATTTTAATTGCATTTCTCCTGCTGGTGTATTTAACAACCAAACAAAAAGTTTTTTAAAAAATTATACAAAACTTATTCCATTAAAAAAAATGGCATCTCAAAAACAAATTTACTCTGCAATAGAATTTCTTCTTTCCAAGGATGCTAACTATGTAGTTGGTCAGAACATTTATGTTGATGGTGGTTTTACTGCTTGGTAATCCACAACTAAAATAAATTAAATTTTAATTTGTTTACCTAAAATGTAACAAAAATCTTCAATTGTATTATTTTTATAAATTAAGTTTTGAATCAATTTTTTTGCTTTAGTTACATCTTTGCTATTCCACCATTTGTAAGGATTGCTTTTAATATTTAATATATGGTTAAAAAGACTTGTTTCGTCAAAAAATATAAGATTATTTTTTTTTAAAGCAGGTAAGATTTTTTTCAATTTTTCATTGAATGACCAATCTTCAGTAATATATAAAATTGTTGGAACAGAATAAAAACATCTTAAATAAGCAGTAAGCGGATATCTACATATAATTAATTTTGCACTACCCAAATAATTATCTAATGATTTTGGTTTTGCTAAAAATTTTGAACCAATTTTTTTTTGTACCACAAAGACGAGTTATAACCTTCATTATTATATGGTATAATTTTTAAATTATCTTTGATCTCATTATTGCTAATAATCTTTTTTGATAAATCTAAAGTTTTGTTGAAAAAATTTTTCATTGAGATCGACGTTGGTCCAAATCTTAAATCATTAAACGGACCTCTTTCAACATCAACGATTAATATTTTTTCCTTTTTTGAATTGCTATATTTATAATTATTTATTAAAAAAGGTCTTGGAGAATTTAATATTTTCTTATTTTTTTTTGAAAAAATTCCAAAAATTTTTTTTGATATTTTAATTTCATGAAGTGTTTCAAAGTTCATTCTAATTAAATCTGTACCACCATGTCTTAAAATATATAAATTCATATTTTTCATTTTTGGAAGTGTAATCCATAATTTAAATAGGTCTGAATTTAGGTGAAGTTGTGAGGTTATTATATTTTTTGGATAATAATTAAATTTTTTTGCGAACTCAATATGGCCTGAGAAACCTTCTAAAAAACTAATTGGTAGATGATTATTTATATTTTTTATAAGCATTTCTTCAAATTTATTTTCAAATTTAAATTTGCTTATATTTAAACTTCGAGCTTTTTTATTAAACTTAAAGTTCAATAAATTTTTTTCAAATCGATAATTTTTATATGGAAAAATTTTAAAAAATAAAAAAAGCTTTATTAAATTTATTTTGTCTAAACCTATTCCTTGAATAAATAATTTCTTACTTTTAAATTTTTCAAAGAATTTAAAACTTTTATTTGTTTTATTTACACGATGTTTGATTAATCTTTGGTCTAAGAAAGTTTTCTTGATATTTCTATTCTTTAATTCATTAATAATTTCAACACAAATATAATAATTCCATTCTTTGGAGAAAAATAAATTTATAAAATCCTGATAATTTTGTGGTGCAGCTATAAATTTTTCATATTTTGCTATTTTAACATCAACTTTATAATTAATATTAGATAAAGATTTATATCTATCATAATAAACTCCTAAAAATCTCCAGAGCCAAGGACCCAATATAATTTCCCATTTATTTTTTTCATATCTAATTTTATGTTTTCTATTTAATTCTTTAGAAAGAAAGGATAAGACTTTTTTATGTAAGTTTTGAATATATTTGTAATCTTTATTAAGTATTTTTTTATCACTCCAATGATATTTTATAGTTTCATTCTCATTTTGTGCAATATTAAATAGCTTCAGATATAATTTATTTCTCTTTGTATATTCAAAATTTAAATCTGACAAAATTAAATTTTTTTTCATAAAAGTTATAATTTAAATTAGTTTTCTATAATTTAATAATTAAATTAAAAAAATTTACAAATTTAAGTTACACAGCAAGATGAGCATGGATTTAATTCTTGTCTATTTTTATTCAAGTGATTATGTCTTAGATAATTATATTTTTTACCTGTCCACGTTTTTTTTACTGTATCTTTTTCTATATTTCCAACTTCTAAATTAGATTTATAATCTACATCGCAAGGATTTATTTTACCATCCCACCATATGAACATTCTCCGCCATAAATCACTACAAGGAATATCTATATTATTTTTTTCTTTTTCATAAGAATTTTCCCATGGATTGTATTCGACAAAAGCTATTTGATCTACGTACTCACCCCAGAAATTATTTAAGTCGTTGAATTTTTGGGACTCTGAAAATTTTACACCAGATACCCGGGTAATAATTTTTTGCTGACTGTATTGTTTTTCCTTAATTTCTTTAAATAATTTTATATTTTTAATTACTTTCTCAAATTTTCCTCTTACTCTAAGTTTTTCATATAATTCCTTATCTGCAGCATCCGCAGAAAAAACCACAGTTGATACATTGTTCGAAAGTATGTCATGAATATTTTGTTCAGTAAGAAGTGATGCATTAGTATTAATTTTAAGTGCTAAAAATTTATTTTTTGAATAACTTAACATTTTTCCTAAATTTTTATTCACTAGAGGTTCACCTCTTGAAGCCAATGTTACAAATTGGACGTTATCCTCAATTTGGTCAATTATTTTTTTATAAGAATCTAGGCTCATTGTACCCATGTGTGGACTTTTCTTGTGTGAAAATTTTGCATCTGTCATAAAACAAAAAACACACCTGAAATTACAGATAGAAGAAGGTTCTATTTGTACTAATGGTGGGTAATCATCTATAAGTTTTTTATCAGGATAAATTTCATATCTATATCTATGAAATAGGTAATCTAAAACTTTATCATCACTTAAACTATTAATTTCTGCTAAAGAGTTATTTTTTATATTAAACTCAGTTTCTTTATTTAAAAATTGATTTACACAATCTTTAATAGCTTTATCAATTATATTTAATTTGTATTTACTTAAAATTTTAACATATTTTTCATTGGCTCTTAATGTTTGAATTTTATTCACAAATTTTTCATCAATAGAATTTGAAAAAGACTTTTCTAAAAAACTATTTTTCTTTTTATAGGCTTTTATCATTTAAAATTTTTTTCAAGCCAAAATTTAACTTGTGGTATTTGCCATTCAAAATCTAAATCAAAAGCATACCCAGAAAAAATTGGTAAAATTTTGTGCCCCATCCATTTTTGTGGAAGTAGACCTGTATCTATGTTCTCAATACATTTTGGCTTTACAACAGAAACTGACATATCAGCATAATAAACATCTCCTTGACTATCTCTGTCGCAATTTATTGTTTTTAATTTCATATTTTTGAATGGAATAAATGGATCTAAATAACCATTAGTATTTACTTTTCTCGCTCTTATAGGACTCCACATATTATATTTACTTACAGTTACTGCAGAATCTGCTTTTTTATTTTTATTTAATTTTTTTATTCCATCATTAATAAGTTTAGCATTAATCATTGGTGCATTAGCCATTAAAAGAACAATATATCTTATTTTTATATTTTCTTTATCTAATATTTTTTTTGCTTCATCATAGCAGTATTTATAAACATCTTCTCCTAAAGCTGTATCTGAATTTAATCTTTTTGGTCTATCAATAAATTCAACATCGTATTTCTTTGTAAATTTTTTTATTTTTTCACAATCTGTTGCAACAAAAATTTTTTTAATACTCTTTACTTTTTTTGCAGCAATTAAAGGATATTCACACATTGCTTTATTTTTTACAATTTTAGTATTTTTGTTGGGAAATCCTTTACTACCCTTCCTTCCAATTAATATTGCTATGTCTGTTATCATATAAAATGTTATATATTTATTTTTAAATAATTAAACTTAAAGTATAATTTATGAATGTATAAAAATAATTAAATAAATATCCAATATAATGAAATTTTTAATTACCGGGCTACCTAGGTCAGGAACAACTCTAATTTCATCCATACTTAATGGACAGGATGATGTATGCTGTTTAGAAATTCCATTAACAAAGAAAATTATTAGCATAAACAGTAATAAAGACAGAATTGTAACTAATTATTTTTTGAAAAATCTTGCTCAAATTCCAATCCCATATCTTGAAATAGATCAAAATTTTTTAGAAAAAAAAGAGATTTATGAAAAATTGGAGTCATTTTATAAGGAATATTTTAAAGTCAAAAATTTTGGTTTCAAAGAAACTTTTGTTAATAGGGAGAATTTAGAGTTTTTATTAAAAAATAATTATAAAATAATTTATGTTCAAAGAGATTCTAAAAAACAATTTTTTTCTTTTGTTCACTCGATTCAGCCAGATCTTATGAAAGCATCTATACATTTAAATCAATACTTAAAAAATTTAAATTTAAAAACAATTAATAATAATAATTTTTATATTTTGAATTTTGATAACTTTATTTCAAATAGAGAGAAAGAGATCAAAAATTTAGAAGTTTTCTTAGGCCTAAAAATCTCTGAAAATAAAAAATATTATTCTTTTTTAAAAAATATGTATGAATTTAAGGATAATTTTACTGTTAATCAAAAAGAAAAAGATGTTATGGAAATTAAAAATTACAATTTTTATTTAAATTATATTTATAATAATAAATATTTTTTGATATTTTTTTTATATAGAATATTTAAAAAGTTATTTTAAAAATAATTAGTTTATAAAAAATACTTTAGTTTTTTTATTTAACTTTTATAGAATTTAAGTTGAAGATCATTATACTTACCTAAAGATTTATCGTTTAAATAAAATATATGTTGATCATTAAATTTATCATGATTGTAAATCCAATTTCTTTTAAAGTTATCTCTTAAAAAATTTGCATTAGCACTTCTTCCATCGCAGACTATGATTGTTCCAGGTGTTAAAAAATACTCAATTCTCAATATATCACAAGACATTGGCATTAAATCTTTATGTCTAGTACTAAAATTATTAATGTTTCCTCTTATATTAAACTGATCAGGACCATCAAGATAGATAAAATCAGGGTTACAAGTAGGTAAGTTTTTATATTTTGTTGAAATATGATCTCTGTAAGTAGTCATTACTACTTCAGAAAATTTATAATGTATTTTAATGGGTTTTGTTTCTTTGAATAATTTAATTCTTTTTTTTGAAATATTTAAAAATTTCAAATCATTTTCTAAAATAAATAATTCAAATGGGTTATTTCTTCTTAATTTTAAAACTTGAGATTTATATTTTTGTTTTAATTCTTTTAAAGCTATAGAAAATATTAAACTGCTCCAACCAGAACCAAATTCTAAAATTGTAGTTCTTTTATTCAAAATTATAAATTGATATAGACGATATAAATCTTTTAAATCAGGTTTAAATGGATCTGATAAAATCATATTATTTACACCTGTTTCTTTATCTGATGCATTATCTACTAATAAAGATAAATTTTTCTTTAGAAAAAATTTTTTTATTTCTGCATAAGATAAGTTTTTTGGAATATTAATTTTTTTCATTGAATGTTAGATATCTTAGTATAATAGCTATTAATAATTTGTCATGAAAAAATTAAAATTGGGTGTAATAGGCTCAGGAAATATTTCAAAATATCATATCGAAGCTTTAAGAGCTTCCAACTTTTCTCTCGAAGCTATTTCTGGCTCATTAAATTCAGAAAGTGCAAAAAAACTCTTTAAAATATATAACTTTAAAAAATATTATACTTCATCAAGTGAATTAGCATTTAATTCATCTAAAAATTTAGATGCATTATTAATTTGTTGTAATACAGATAATATTGTTAAATATATAAAACTTGCTGGAAAGAAAATTAAAATACTTTGTGAAAAACCAGTTTCTAATGATTTAAAAGAATTAAAAAAAATTCAAAATTCATTTACAAATGTTAGAGTTGCATATAACAGGAGATTTTATGACTCAGTTAACTTTTTAAAAAATAATATTAAAAAAGAGAACATTAATAATTATTTTGTAAATATCGAATTACCAGAAAAGATTTTACGTTCTAGAAATAAATATAAAAGAGTTCTTGAAAATTCAGTACATATATTTGATTTAATGAATTTTTTATTTAATAACCCAGAGATGACCTTTTTTACAAAAAAATTAAACAAAAATAAAAATTTTAAAATTTTTCAATTTGTTTCAAAAAAAAAAAATATTGTAAACTTGATATGTAATTGGAATTCATCATCTAATTTTAAAATAGAAATTTTTTTTTCAGGAGGGAAATATCTGTTACAACCCATAGAAGTTTTGAGTATCTTTAAGGGAATGAAAATAATTGAGCCTTCTTTAAATATTCCTATAAGGACATATGTTCCAACAAAAATTTTTCAAACAAAATTTGACAAAAAAAAGCTTAAATTTAAGCCTGGATTTAAATTACAGGCTGAAAATTTCTATAATTTTGTTAAAGGTAGAAAAAATAATTTAGCAAATTTAAGAGATGCCTATAACGCCTTATCAATTGCTTCAAAGGTTATAAAATGAATTATGCTTCAGAACTGAAATTTAAAAAAAAAAAAATTGCTGTATGGGGATGTGGTTTTATTGGTTTATCAACAGCTCTCCATTATGCAAATAAAGGAATAAGAGTTGTTGGATTTGATATAGATCAGCAAGTAGTTAATTCACTAAAAAATAAAAAAATACACATACACAACATTGAAAGTTGGATGGGTTTTTCTATAGAAAGAATTATTAAATCAAAATTAATTCATTTTACAAATGAGATAGAAGATATATTAAGTGATGAGAATATAATTTGTCATTTTATTTCAGTACCTACAGAAAAAAAAGGAAAACCATTTTTAAAACCTATTAAATGGGTTCTTGATAAAATTTCAAAAAATGATTTTAAAAATAAAAATAAAAATAAAAATAAAAATAAAAAACAGTGTATAATAATAGAATCTACTTTGGTACCTAAAACCACTGATACGTTTTTAAAAAAAATTTTTTTAAAAAATAAATCTAACATTAACAATTTTCATTATTGTGTAGCCCCAAGAAGAGATTGGTTTGAAACAAAAGATAAAACTTTAAACACTTTAACTAGAGTTTTCGGTTGTAATAATGAAGATGCAAAAAAACAAATTTATAAAATACTAAATATTGTTACAAAAAGTTTAAACCCTGCATCATCATATAGAGTTTCAGAATTTGTCAAAGCTTTTGAAAATTCTTATAGACATTTAGAAATTACATTAGCAAATCAATTAAGTTTTGCATTTCCTAATGACAATGTGAGAGAAGCTTTAAAACTTGCCGGCACCAAATGGAATATGAATACTTACTATCCAGGTTTTGGTACTGGTGGTTACTGTATACCATTATCTTCCCAATATGTAATGCAAGGAGCTGGGAGCAATAAAAAGTATTTAAGTTTATTGAGACACACAATTAAATTTGATCAAAATGTAAATAAACTTATTGCAAAAAAAATTATTTTAAAGAAATATAAAAAAATACTAATACTAGGCCTCTCTTATAAATCAGATGTAAAAGTATCTATTTTGTCACCTTCAATAGAGTTATTTGATTATTTAAAATCTAAGAATCTCAAAGTTGATATTTTTGATCCACTGTTTACTAGTAAAGATTTAAATAACATTTTAAATTATAAGTTGCCTAAGAATTTAAATCTTAGGAGTATTGATAATTATGATTGTATTATCTTAATGGTTAAGCATAAATACTTTGAAGAAAAAATTAAAATTGAGTTAGAAAAAATAAAAAAAGTTAAAATGATAATTGATAATACCTCTTTACTGAAAAAATACGAAAAAATAATTCATAAAAAAAATTGTAGGCTAGTTATCACAGGTGAACAAAATTGGTTATTATAAATGAAAATATTATCAATATATCCTTATTTAACAATATCTTCAGCCGCTTTATCAATAAATGGGAAAATTGTATCTGCAACCTGTGAAGAAAGATTTGATCGTAAAAAAAGTAGTACAAATTTTCCAGTAAACTCAATTAAATGGTGTTTGAAAAACAGCAAAATAAAATTTGAAGATTTGAACAAGATAGTAGTGCCTTGGAACCCTCAAAAAAATATTAATGATGCTTCATTGAGATGGGTAAATGAAATGCGATGGAGAGGTGAAATGTTTACAAACATACCAACATATTTATCTAGAATTATTAATCAAAAAATTGATGGCTCTTTTTCTCAAAGTTTTTTTGGAAATAAAATAAAAATAGAATACTTAGATCATCACAAATGTCATGCAGCATTTGGATATTATAACTCAAAATTTAATGAGGCTGATATATTAGTTGTTGATGGCAGAGGAGAAAATGATACTTGTTATACAGGGTATGTAAAAAATAATAAATTTACAAAGACCGGCTCTGTGGCTTACCCACACTCTATAGGTATATTTTATTCTTCAATTACTAATTTTTTAGGCTTTAATGCTGGAACTGATGAATGGAAAGTAATGTCACTAGCATCGTACGATAAAGGAAAAAATAGATATGATAAGTTTTTTGATAAATTAATTATTCTCACTAATGATGGATTTGAAATTAATTTAAAGTATTTTGATTACTATAATTTTGATAGGAAAAAATATTTGTTCAATTCTAAAATACATGATCTTCTCGGAAATAATAGAAACTATGGAGAAAAGATCTCAAAAAGGCACATTGAAATAGCTGGTGCATTACAAAGATCATTTGAAAAAAGCATGAATCACATGATTAAAATTACTAAAAAAAGAGGAAAATATAATAATTTAGTACTATCAGGTGGTGCAGCAATGAATTCAGTTTTTAATGGAAAATTAGATAAATTAAAGATTTATAAAGATTCACATATTTCACATGCACCTGATGACTCTGGAGTGACTATAGGGGCAGCATTATTAAGTCACTATGAGAATAAAAAAGTTAAAAAAAAAATTGAGATTACAAATAATTTTTATGGACCGTCTTATCATCAAAAAGATGTGGAAAAATTACTTAAAAATTTTAAGCTCAAATATCATAAATCAAAAAATATTTTTTTAGAAACAGCCAATTTATTAGCAGAAGGAAAAATTATAGGTTGGTTTCAAGATAAAATGGAGTTTGGCCAAAGGGCTCTTGGAAATAGATCAATAATATGTGATCCTAGAAATAGAAAATTTCAAGATAAAGTTAACAAAGCAGTAAAATTTAGAGAAAGTTTTCGACCCTTTGCACCTGCTGTTTTGGAAGAAAAAGCTTCAGAAATTTTTGAGATGCCTAAAGATAGAAAAGTTTATTTTATGGAACGAGTTTATAAAATTAAAAAAAATTGGAGATCAAAAATTCCAGCTGTTACACATATAGATGGTACAGGAAGAATTCAAACTGTTAATAATCAATTTCATAAAAAATTTTATAAATTAATTAATGAGTTTTATATTATTACAAAAGTACCAGTAATCATGAACACATCTTTTAATTTAAATGGAGAACCAATCGTTATGAGCCCAGAACACGCAATAAGAACCTTTTTTTCTTGTGGATTAGATAAATTAATAATTGGTGATCTGATCATAGAGAAGTAGGAAATGATTTGTGTAGTTCCAGCAAGAAAAGGATCAAAAGGTTTAAAAAATAAAAATATAAAGAAACTAAATCAAATCCCACTAATTCTTCACACTATTAGGGCAGCTCAAAGATCAAAAAAAATAAAAACTATAATTTTGTCCACAGATGATGAAAGGATAATCAAATTATGTACTAAAGAAAAAAAAGTCTTAATTTTATTTAAAAGACCAAAAAAATTATCTGGTGATAATACGAAATCTATTGATGTATATTTACATGCAGTTCAGATGTATGAAAAATTAAAAAATATTAAAGTTAAAAACTTTTGTGCAATGTTACCAACTCATCCTCTAAGATCCCCCAAAGAAATTGATGAGGCAATAAATCTTTTTCTTAAAAAAAAAGCAAAATATTTGATTACAGTTAAGGAAATAACTCCAATTAATTTTCAATTTAGAATAAAAAACAACAAAATTTATCCATACCAAAAAGTAAAAATGAGTATAAATAATAGACAAAAATTGTCTAAAAATTATTCACCAAATGGAAATCTCTATATTTTTAAGTATAACAGTTTAAAAAAAGATAAAACATTTATGACAAAAGAAACTTATGTTCATATTCAGAAAAAAACTCCTTCATTTGACATAGACACAATTGAAGATTTTAATTTAGTGAAAAGATATCTTGAAAAATAAATTTTGCATCTATTCAACTTTATTTCCAAAATCAAAAAAATTTTTTAAAGAATTTATAAATTCTATCAATCTACAAACAAAACAAGATTTTGATTTAATATTATGTTTGAATGGTACAAAATTAAACAGTAGTTATACTGATTTGATTAAAGTTCCATACAAATTAATATCATGCGATCTCCCAATGAATAAAGCTAGAGTTTTTGCTTTAAAAAAGATTATGAAAAATTATGAAATGATTACATTATTAGACTCTGACGATTATATGAGTAAAGATAGGTATGAATTAATACGCAATAAGATTAAAGACAACGATTTTTTTGTAAATAATTTACATATTTTTTCTAAAAACAAATCAAAGCCAAAAAAATGGTTATCAATTAATAAAAAAAAAATTAAACTAAAAGATATTTACTCATCAAATTTTATAGGTTTGTCAAATTTGACTATTAAAACAAAAGCTTTAAAAAAAGTAATTAATTTAATAAATCCAAACTTATTGGCATTGGACTGGTGTATAGCAAAGTTATTGCTGATTATTAAAGCTAAAGGAATATATGATCCAAATATAGTTACATATTATAGGCAATATGATCAAAACGTGAGTAATTTAAATAATTTTAATAAAGAACAAATAATTAGAGATTTAGATAGTAAAATTAAACATTATGAATATTTCCTAAAATTCAATATTCATAATGTTAAAGAGATAAATGAATTAAAAGAAAAATTAATTGAAATAAAAAAAATCAATAAAAAAAATCTCAAGAATTTTTTAAATAAAAACAAAACTTCGTGGTGGTCACATATTTAATTAACTATCATACTTAAACTTATTTTTTTTCCTTTTTGAATATTTATTTTTGCTTTTTTAGAAACAATCTTCTCTAAGTACTCTGGGCCTAAGCCGTCTCCAGGTCTGTGAATACATAAATTATTAAATGTAAAAATCTCGTTTTTAGTTATATTTTTTTTTGCATAGACACTTCTTCTCATATTTAAAGAGATCTTATATTCTTGTTTAGATATCTCTCTTTTAAATTTACCAAGAGTTTTTGAAACATTTTTACACTCTAAAACTAATTTTTTCATTTCAACTAAATCTGCTGAAATTTTATGATCTGCACCAATTGCTTTTTTATTAAGTGTAAAATGTTTTTCGATAATTTTAGCTCCAGCGGTTGTGGCTAAAATAGCAGCATATGTTCCAATAGAATGATCTGAAAAGCCAACTATTTTTTTGGTAATTTTTTTTAGATACTTGATATTATTTATATTCAGTTGTTCGTATTTAGGTGGATAAATACTCACGCAGTGTAGAAAGAAAATATTCTTTTTTTTACTTTTATTAGAGATATTTATTGTTTTTCTTAATTCTTTAGGGCTAGTAAAGCCAGTAGAGATAATTACAGGTTTTTTAATTTTTAATACTTTTTTTAAAAATGGATAATTATTACAATCCATAGAAGCAATTTTAATAAAATCACAATTTATTTTTAAAGCATCTTTCAGTTGTGGCTCATCAAATACAGTTGTTCCAAAATCAATTTTAATTTTTTTTGCAAAGTTTCTTAAAAGTTTTAATTTTATTGGTGTCATCACCAATTTTTTTATATTTGATAATTCTGAATTTGTTAAAGTATTTAAATTGTAAAGATTTTCATTCCATGATTGAAACTTAACTGCATCGCAGCCTGCAGATTTTGCAGCTTTAATTAATTTTTTAGCTTTAAGAATAGATCCGTTATTATTTGATCCAATTTCAGCAATAATATATGGAAATAATAATTTTTTTTTGTTAATCATTATTCTTTTTAATAATCATTTATATGAGAAATTCAACACAACATATAATTTCAGAAAATTTATCTATTAATGAAGTAATAAATAAAATAAATAAACTTAAAATAAAATTACTGATTGCATGTGATAAGAATAAAAAATTTTTAGGTACAATTTCAGACGGCGACATAAGACGATTTATAATTAAAAAAAAATTTAATGATTTTGCCAAATTTAAAGCAAAATTAATAATTAATAAAAAATCATATTATATTGTAGAAGGACAGAAAACCTTAAAAAATATTCCCAAAAATATAAAGCACGTACCTTTGCTAAATCAAAAAAAAAAATTTCTTAAAATAATTGATAATAATTTTAAGAAAAATATTAATTTTGAGGCTGACAAAGATAAAGTTGCGATTATTCTCGCTGGTGGATTAGGAAAAAGGTTAAGGCCTTTGACTTATAAAACTCCTAAACCATTAGTTTTAGTTAAAAAAGAACCAAATTTATTAAGAATAATTAATCTTTTAGAACAATATAAATTTGAGGAGATAATTATCTGTGCACATTATAAATTTAATCAAATACAATCTTTTATAAATAATAATATTTTTAAATCAAAGATTAAGTTAATAAAAGATAAAAAACAATTAGGTACTGCGGGTCCAATTGGAAATTTAGATTTAAAAAATAGACAATATTTAATCTTAAACTCAGATCTTGTTTTCAATTTAGATATTGATGATTTATATAGATTTCATAAAAAAACCAAATCTCAAATAACTATATGCATAAAACAAAAAAGCTATAAGATACCATATGGAATAATAGATCATAAAAATAATAAAATAAAAAAAATTTTAGAAAAACCTGATTTTAATTTTCTATTTAATGCCGGGATTTATTTAATTAATTATAAATTACTTAATAAAATTAAGAAAAATAAATTTTTATCAATGGTTGATTTCATAAATAATCAAATATCAAAAAATAAATCATCAAATTTATATTTTTTACATGAAAATTGGTTAGATATTGCAAATTTAAAGGATTTAGAATTAGCAAATAAACAATAATGACTGTATCAATTAAAAACATCTTCTTTAAGCTTAATCATCTTTTAAATCAAAAAGAAAAAAGCAAAATTAAATTTGTAATTCTAATTGTTTTATCGAGTATGATACTAGAAATTTTTGGTATCAGTTTGCTTGTTCCTTTTTTTTTAATTTTATTTAAAAAAAACTTTTTAGAAAACTTAGATTTACCAGATTATTTAAATTTTGTTGAAAGAATACCTTTAGAATTAATTTTATTATCTGTAGTATTATTTTTTATAATAAAGTCTATTTTATTATATTTTTTCAATTTCTATAATAATAAATATATTTTTTTTTTTAAAAAAAAATTTGTCGTTAAGATTATTAGATAATTATTTTAAAACAAATTATAACCAATTATTAAATAAAAACTTGGATGAAATTGTCAAAAATATTATTTCCTCTACTGCCAGATGTACTAATGGATTTATTGGTGCACTAATAAATTTTATAAGTGAATTATTTGTTATATTTGGATTGATTGTTTTTTTACTTTTTATAAATGCTAAGGCTTTGATTTTATCTTTAATTATAATTTCAATAATTGGATTTATTTTTTTTAAAATATTCAAAAAAAAATTGAAATATTACGGTTCAATGATTGAGGATAATGAAGGTGAAATGTTTAGTATATTAAATTATACTTTTTCAGCTATCAAAGAACTTAAAATATTTAAGCTTAATCAATTAGTATTATCAAACTTTGATAAACCAAATTTTATATTGAGCGATTTAAGAACTAAACAGGCCAATATATTTATCTTACCAAGATTGATTTTTGAGTCGACTTTTATAGTGTTAATGTTAATTGCTTTTTTCTTTATTTTGGCAAATAGGTCTTTTGAAGCAAATTTATTAGCAACTGTAGGGGCTTTTTCGATTGCTTTTATAAGAATATTACCATCTGTGAATAGAATATTTAATTATTACAATACAATGATCTATACATCACCATCAATAGATTTGGTTTTTAATGAAATTAAAAATACAAATAAAAGTATTCAAGAAAATTTGATCGAGGTTGGAAAAGAAAATAAATTTAAAAATATTAATTATGAAATTAAGCCATCAAATAAAGTAATTTTAAATAATATAAATTTTATAATTAAAAAAAATGAAATTAATTGTTTGTTTGGAAAAAGTGGATCAGGCAAAACTACTTTGTTAGATATTATGTCTGGACTATTAAAACCAACTGATATGGATCTAGTAATCGATAAAGAAAAAAAAATTAAAAATTTTCAGTGGAATAGTTTAGGGTATATGGGTCAAAATAATTATTATATAAATGATTCACTTAAAAATAATATTTGTCTTTATTCTAACTCTAATAATTTTAATAAAAAACTTTATTATGAAAGTATAAAATTTGCATGTCTAGAGGAATTTTTTTCATCTCATAGTAATAATGAGAATATTATCATTGGTTATAATGGAATTAAATTGTCTGGTGGTGAGTTACAAAGGTTATCACTTGCAAGAATGTATTATTCAAATAAACAACTTTTATTTTTTGATGAACCAACGAGCGCTTTGGATGAAAAAACTGAGGAAAAAATTATAGAAAACTTTAATTCGATGATAAACAATAAAACTTTAGTGATCTCTACACATCAAATTAAATTCAAAAAAATATCGAATAATTTTTTAGATTTAAGCAATGAATAAAATATTAGTTATTGGCACAGGATCAATTGCTCAAAGACACTTAAGAAATTTATTTAAGCTAAAACAAAAAAACGTATATGTTTTTAGTAAGTCTAAAATGCAAAAGAAAAAATTAACAAAAGTTTTTCCAAAAATAAATTTTGCAGAAAAAATAAATTTTAAAAATTTTACCCATTTAATATTTGCAAATTCATCTACCAAAAGATTTAAAATGTTAATAAAGAATTTAAATCTAGTAAAAAATAAAGTTTATTATGAGAAACCTTTAGCCTGTGATGTAAAACAATTAGAAATAATTAAAAAAAAAGATTTAAGTATTTTATGGCTGGATTTCAACTTAGGGCTTACCCTCTTTTAGATATATTAAAAAAAATTATAAAAAAAAATATTAAAAAATTAAAATATTGTAATTTTAGTGTCGGCCATGATTTAAGACAATGGAGATCAAATTATGACGTTTCTAAGATATACTATGCTGATAGCTTAAAATACAGTGGAGTTTTATGGGAATTATGTCACGAAATTGATATAATATATTATTTGTTTGGTCTACCAAAGTCTGTTTACGCTAGAAATCTAAAATTAATGAATTTTAAAAAAATCAAAAATGATTACTCGTCAGTACAATTAGACTATAAAAAATTTACTTTAAATTTGATACAGGAAATGATTTCACCAATATATAAAAGAAAATACGAATTTATTTTCACTGATAAAATTTTAATATTGGATTTAGTATCTAATCAAATTTATTTATTAAAAAAAAATAAAAAAAAAATTTTATATCAAATTAATAATTTCAATAAAAATGAAATGTATCTAAAATTAATGAAAAATTTTGTTTCTAAAGAGAAAAATAGATTTGCTTCTTTAGAAGATATTTGTATGAATACAAAAATTTTAAATTCTTTAGAATTTTCATCTAAAAAAAAAAAAATTGTAAGGTATAAATGAAAAAAATAATACAAATTCAAAAAAGAAAAATTGGAAATGGTTATCCTCCACTTATAATTCCAGAATTAGGTATTAATCATCAGGGTAATATAGATTTAGCCATTCATATGGCAGACTTAGCATTTAAATGTGGGGCAGAAATTGTAAAAAATCAAACTCACATACCCGAGATGGAGATGGCCCCATTTGCAAAAAAAATAAAGCCAGGAAATTCTAAAAAAAATATATTTGATATTATTAAAAAAAACTCTTTATCCGAAAGAGATGAAATAACATTTGCCAAATACGTTAAATCAAAAAAAAAAATTTTTTTGAGCACGCCTTTTTCGAAAGAAGCAGTTGATAGATTGAACAAAATTGGAGTATCAGCATTCAAAATAGGCTCAGGAGAAATGAACAATCTACCATTAATAAAATATATTAGTAAGTTTAAAAAACCAATTATTTTAAGTACAGGAATGAATGATTTATCTTCAATTAAAAAAACAACTAATATTTTAAAAAAAAGCAAAATAAAATTTGCTCTTTTACACACAACAAATATCTATCCAACACCATATAAACTTGTAAGACTGAATTGTATAAATTTACTTAAAAAAAAATATAATAATATACCTGTTGGATTATCAGATCATACAAAAGATAATTATACATCTTATGCAGCTCTTGGTCTTGGTGCAAATATAATAGAAAGACATTTTACAGATATAAAGACTAGAAAAGGACCAGATATATCTTCATCTATGGACCCAAAAGATTTAGAAGATTTAATTTCAGCATCTAAAAAAATTTTTTTAGCCTTAGATGGAAAAAAAGGTCCTGTAGAGGAGGAAAAAGCAACTATTAAATTTGCTTTTGCATCAGTAGTTGCAATTAAAGAAATTAAAAAAGGTGAAAAATTTTCAAAAAATAACCTTTGGGTAAAGAGACCTAGTAATGGAGATTATAAGGCAGAACAGCTTGAAAAACTTTATGGAAAAGTATGTTTAAAAAATATAAGAAGTGGAGATCTTCTTAAAAAAATTCATGTTAAAAAATAAAAAAAAAAATATTATTTTTAACCTCTACACGAGCAGAATATGGAAAAATTAAAACATTAATTGAAATTTTAAAAAAATCTAAAAAATTTACTCCTTATATATTTATTACTGGGTTACATATGTTAGAAAAATTTGGCTCAACATATACAGAGGTAACTAGTCAAAATAATAACAATTTTAAAAAGTTCTACAATAAATATACAGATCAAAAAATTTTATCTGGAGATTTAATAATATCGGAAGCGATAATTGGTTTGAGAAAATATGTTATGAAAATAAAACCAGATTTAATTATAATTCATGGTGACAAACAAGAGGCACTGGCAGGAGCGATAGTAGGATGTATGAATAACATTATGACAGGCCACATTGAGGGTGGTGAAATTTCAGGAAATATTGATGAGATAATAAGGCATTCAATTTCAAAACTTTCACATGTTCATTTTACATCCAATAAAAAGGCTTCAAAAAGATTATTAAAAATGGGAGAAGATAAAAAAACAGTATATACAATAGGTTCTCCTGATATTGATCTTTTATTTCAGAAGCCTCTAATTTCTTTTGAAAAAATTAAAAAACGTTATGAAATAAATTTTAAAAAAAAGGATTATGGGATATTTATTTGGCATCCAGATAGTTTAAATAAAAATGTTATTTCATTACATACAAAAAAAATTTTAAATTTTTTAATTAAATCAAAATTAAATTATATTGTCATATATCCAAATAATGATTATGGAAATGATGTAATTATAAGATTAATTAGGCAAAAACTTAAAACTCAAAATTTTAAAATATTTCCAAGTATAAGATTTGAAAATTTTATACAAATTATGAAAAATTCAAAATTTATAATTGGGAACTCAAGTGCTGGAATAAGAGAGGCACCGTATTTTGGTTTAAATATTATTAATATTGGAGATAGACAAAATTTAAGATCTGATAATAAGGAAATAAATAATATAAATGTAAATTTACTTAAAAATTTGAATTTAAATAAAATTTTAAAAAAAAAAGTATCTAAAAAGAAACAGTTTGGATATGGAAATAGTTTTCAAAAATTTTATCATATTCTGAATAAAGAGAGTTTTTGGTTAACAGAAAAGCAAAAACAATTTAAAAATTAATTATTGATGAAAAAATATAATTTTTCAATAATTTTTTTATTTTTAAAAAATCTAAATTTTAGTTTAACTAGAAAAAAAAAAAAATTTTTAATTCTAGATTCAATAAATAAAAAACATTTTTACTTTTTAAAAAAAGAGGATATTTTTTATATTGATACTAGAGGAAAATATCTAAATTTTTTTGTATTATTAATTAGTATTTTTTATTTTCTAACTTCAAAAGCAAGTTTATTCCAATCCTATATTATTGCTCATATTAAATTTTATAAATCAGAAATTTTAATATCCAATCAAGAAGTTATAAATTTTTTTGATGTTAAGTTTTTTATTAAAAATATTAAAACAATATTTATACAATTAGACAGTAAAGATGAGGATAGCCTAGAGCATTTTGATAAATTAAATACTAAGATAGATTATATCTTTTGTACTGGAAAATATTGGGCTGATATTTATAAAAAAAGTTGCTTACAAACAATAATTTATAGAAAACAATTTTTATTTAAAAAAAACTTAAATAATTTCAATTACTCAAATAAAAAAATAATTTATATTTCTACTTTTAGAAAAAACTTAAATCTAAGTAATAAATATTTTATAGATTATAATAAAAATCATATTCAAAATGATTTTTTTTTATTAAATATAATTAAAAAAATTTGTTTAAAATATAAATTAGATTTAATAATTATTCCCACTTATAAACCAAAAAATGAATCAATTAATCTCAAGGAATTAATCAATTTAGAAAAAAATTATTATAACAACATATTAAAAGGGTTTAATTTTAAATTAATTTATAAAGGATTGGAAAATTTTTACATTTCTAATCAAAATTCATTGTATGTGAATATAGATTCCACTCTAGGCTATGAATTAATTTTAAAAGGTTTCAAATGTGTTTTTTTTCCAATTAGAAATAATGTAATTATTTCTGAATTTAAAAATTTACCAAAAAAAGGGAAAATATGGTTAAAATATAAGAATTATTTTGAAATAAAAAAAATCATTATAAATAATTTTTTTTCTTCTAGAAAAACAACTAACCTATTATCTAAAAAAATTTTCAGAAATTTTTATTCAAGTAGTGATGATAGTTTAGATTTAAAACTTACGAAATTATTAACACAGTTATGAGATACAAGATTTTAATTATTGGATGCGGAAATATAGGTTTGAGATATGCTCAAGCAATAGAAAAATTGAACATAAATATTGATATATTTTTTTATGATAAATTTTATCATAACTCAAAAAAGCTTGTTAAATCTTTAAAGAAAAAACAAAATATTAGAACCTATGTCTTAAAAAAAAAACCTATAAATCAAAATTTTCATTTATTTATTTTATCTACAACAGCAGATGTGAGGCTTAAAATTTGCAAAGAAACTCTTAACAAAAATAAAATAACTAAAATTATTTTTGAAAAAGTTTTATGTCAGTCATTAAAACAATTAGATGATTTTATAAAATTACAAAGAAAACATAAATTTTTAGGCTGGATTTCTTGTCATAGAAGTTTATGGCCAGACTACATAAAATTAAAAAAAAAAATAGATTATAAAATGTATAAATATAAAACTACTTTTGAAGTTAAAGGTTATAATTGGGGATTAGGTTGCAATTCTGTGCATTTTATTCATTTATTTGATTTTCTATTTGAGAAACATGATTATGAAAAAAGAAGTATTGAAATAATTGACAAAATCGAGTGGAAAGTTTCAAAAAGAAATTTATTTAAAGATTTTAATGGTAAAATAATGATGAGAGTAGATAAAGATTCTAAAATAATACTTGAAGATAATAAGTATAACCAAGATTTTAAAATAATAATTAGATTTGGGAGTAACAAAATTATAATTGATGAAATAAACAATAAAATAATATTTAATAAAAAGATCCATAGGTTTAAATCAGAGTATTTGAGCTCTATTTACTCAAGTGAAATTAAAAAAATATTAAAATTAAAAAAATCTAAATTACCTACACTGACCGAAACTTATGATGTTCATAAACATTTTATTAAAAGTCTTCTGCCATCGTTTAACAAGTTTAGTAAATCAAAAATAAATGATGTAGTACCAATAACTTAAAATTATCTTTTTTTACAAATTACATAATTTGTGACAGATAAAGCTTCTGCTTTATCATTTTTCTTTAAAGGAGAATATTGAAATTTTTTAGCAAAAAATAGTGCTATTTTTCTAAGTACTTCTCTTATAATTCCAGGTTTAGTTCTATAAACAACATAAGTTTCCAATGCGTACCAAAGCATCATCTCAGGACCTCTACAAGATCCTTTTTCTATAATCTCAAAGTTTAAATTTTCAACAAGTTCAACCAAACCTGGCATTGTCCATCTCCAGAAATCATATTTATGGTGTCTCACAGATACACATGGTACACATAAATAAAAAAAACCATTATTTTTTAAAATTCTTTTTGCTTCATAAAGAGCTTTTTCATAATTCTTAACATGCTCAAGTACTGAATTTGAAATTATTAAATCAGCTACGTCGTTTCGGAATGGTAAATTTTCTAAATCACCAATGATATCTACAGCATCATAATTACCAAGATCAAAATTTATTATTTTTTCAAATTTGTTTGATCCACCACCTAGATTAATTGCAATATCGCTATCTTTAAGGTTTAGATAATTTCTTAAGTCTTTTATTTTAGGACCATGAATAATATCTGGCATATTAATTTTAGTTTTTCTTTCAAATATATCAAAATTAAATAAGTTACTTCCATCCCAAGTTTTAGTATCAAAAAAATTTTTTGAAAAATACAATTTGTTATTTTTGTATTCTATTTTATGATTACAATTTTTACATTCATAAAAACCCACACCTGAATTAAATTGTGAGGATTCACATTTTAAGCAACGAGTTAATTTAATTAAATCGTTTTTCATATTTTTTCAATAATTCAAGAATTTTAAAGTCTAATTTACTATCGATATCCAAACCTGTAATTAAAGGCACCTCATGTCCAATTAATCTTCCTTCTAAAAAATTATTTTTTTTTAGAATGAAATTAGGTTTTAATGCATATCCAACACCACAATGCTCATATACTTTTGGTGCATTTTGTCTTCTAACAATATTTTTTTTTAATTTTTTCGAAATTTTCATATAGTTATTTTTTTTTTCCATGATATTAAAATATGGATTTCTTCTAGCCTCTGTTATAGTAAAAATTGCATCAAATTTTTTCTTATTTCTTAGCTGAAAAAATTTGTCTACTAAATCTTTTAAATCACTTAACTTTCTTAATGGGCAAGTACAGTCTAAATCAAGAAAAAGATCTTGTGAGTCAATTAATTTATAATTATGTAAATATTCACAGGCATATTTCCATGCCGAAAATTTTGAAGCTTTATTACCAGATAGGCTCTTAGGCCTTTTCAAAATATAGTCTATATTTTGTTTTTTGGCTAAATTAATGATTTTATCGGAATCTGTATTAATAATTATTTTAGCCTGTTTATTAATTTTTTTTGCTAACAAAATTGACCACAAGATCAAAGGTTTTCCATTAAATTTAAGTAAATTTTTATTTTTAAGTCCACTTGAATCAGCTCTAGCACCTATATGAATAAAAATATTGTTCATACGTGTTGTTTTACTATAGTTTAATCTAAAATCTATTGTAAATTATAAAATATTTAAAAAACTTAAATCAAACAGTATTGTTTTATGATTAAAAATTTCTTAGATAAACTGTTATTAAAGATCTTTGAATTATTATCAATATATATAAAAAAAAATAATTTTATTACTTTAAAATATAAAAACTTAACTTTTGATTTTTTAAATATTAGTTCAATTACAAATTTTAGAAGTAATACTTTTTTTTTAAAGGAGCCAGAGACGTTAAATTTTATTGATAAATTTAAAAAAAAAAAAGTATTTTGGGACATAGGAGCAAATGTAGGATTATATAGTATATTTGCAGCCAAACTAAAAAAATGTAAAGTTTATTCATTTGAACCATCAGTATTCAATTTAGAAGTTTTAACGAGGAATATTAATAAAAATAAAACACAGGATAGAATTATAATTATACCAATTTGTTTATCAGAAAAAATTAGTCAGGGATTTTTCAATATACCTTCAGAAATATATGGATCTGCTTTATCCACTTTTAAAAAAGAAAAAAAAATTGATAAATTTTTTTCATATAAATCTTTTTCAGTTAATGCTGATTATTTAATTGATAATAAGTTTGTTGAGAAACCAGATTATTTAAAATTAGACGTAGATGGGAATGAATTGGAAATATTAATAGGCTTTAAAAAAAATATTTCTTTAGTAAAAAATATCATATTAGAAATGGATTATAGGAATGTAAAAAAAATAAAAAAAATTAAGAACTTTTTAAAAAAAAATAATTTTATTTTAGAAAGTAAAGATCAAAGCGAGATGATTAAAAATTCTAAATTTAAAAAGGTTTTCAATGAAATTTGGATTAATAAGAAATTAAACTAATGTTAAAAAGAATTATTCCAAAATTAGAAATTAAAAATTCTAATTTAGTTAAGGGTATTAATTTAGAAGGGTTGAGAGTATTAGGAGATCCACTTGATTTTGCTAAGTGTTACTATAATGACCTAGCAGATGAAATAATTTATCATGATGTAGTAGCTTCTCTATATGGAAGAAATTTAATTTCTGAATTTATCAAAAAAGTTTCTCAAGAAGTTTTTATTCCGATGTGTGTTGGTGGTGGAATAAGGAATATTGAAGATATTGAGACTGCAATGAAAAGTGGAGCAGATAAGGTTTTTATTAATTCAGCAGCATTAATGGATGAGTCTTTTTTGAAAAATAGTGTTAAAAAGTTTGGATCCTCTAATATTGTTGTAAATATAGAAGCAATCAAAATAGATAATAAATATTTTGCTTCTTATGAAAATGGCAGAACTATTTCAGATAAAGAAATAAACAAATGGATAAATTTTTGTCAAGATAATGGTGCTGGCGAAGTAATAATAACTTCTATTAGCCAGGATGGTACAGGTGATGGTTTTGATAAAAAACTATTGGACTATATTATATTTGAAAAAATAAAGATTCCAGTAATCTTACAAGGTGGTTTTGGAGATCTAAATAATTTTATTAATATTAAAGATTATCTTAATAATTTGGATGGTTTTTCAATATCTTCTTCATTACATTATTATTTAATAAAAAATAAAAAGATTGTTCATAAAGATTTTTCTCAAGGAAATACTGATTATATTCAATCAGGTAAGCTGCCAAGTCGTTTTAATTATTATTCAATAGAAGAAATAAAAAACTATTTAGTTAACGAGCAAATAAAGGTAAGACTTGAATGAAATCAATTAGTATTGTTGATTATGAATGTGGAAATGTTTTTAGCTTAAAAAATGCTATTAATAAATACAATCCAAATGTCTCTATCACATATGATAAAGACAAATTATTAGAGAGTGATATAATTTTCTTACCTGGAGTTGGTTCTTTTCCTGCAGCAATGAAAGATTTAAATCAAAAAGGGATTGATGAAAATTTTTTTAAAGATTTAGTTTCAAAAAACAAAACTTTAGTAGGAATTTGCTTAGGATTTCAACTTTTGTTTTCTTATAGTAACGAATTTCATAAAACAAAAGGATTAAATTTAATTAAGGGTGAAATTAATAGCATTTTTGAATTATCTAAAATTAAAACCAAAAAAACGAATATGGGGTGGCTTGATGTTAAGGCAAATAAATATACAGTTTTTTTTAAAGATTTAGATAGAAAATATTTTTTCTTTGCACATTCTTATTGTCTAAAAGATTTTAAAAATATTGATAATATGGAAATCTTAAAATCTAAATTTTTAGATGTAGAATTTATTAGTTGTATAAAAAATAAAAATATTATCGGATTCCAGTTCCATCCAGAAAAAAGTGGAAAATTTGGATTAGAATGCATTAAAAGAATTGTAATTTAATTATTTCTATTAATTGTATTTTATTTTTCATATGGTATCTAATTTTTTTATGAAAAAATTTAAAAAAAGTAATCTTGAAAAACAGATGCATAATTTGCCAGATGAAGTAAAATGGTGCAAATTATGTACAATTTCAAATCAAAGGCCTAAAATTGTCTTTAATGCTGAGGGGGTTTGTTCTGCCTGTACTTACAATCTTGAGTATAAAAATAAAATTGATTGGAAGCAAAGAGAAGAGGAATTAAAAGAATTATTAGATAAACATAGAAGAAAAGATGGATATTGGGACGTTATAGTTCCGAGTAGCGGAGGCAAAGACTCTGGTTTTGTTGCCCATATGTTGAAAGAAAAGTATGATATGCACCCATTATCAGTTACTTGGTCTCCTTTGTCCTACACTCAAATTGGATGGGATAACTTTCAAGCAAAAATTGCATCAGGCTTTACTAATATTTTATGTTCACCAAATGGAAAATTTCAAAGAAAGTTAGCTAGATTATGCCTGGAAGAGCTCGGAGACGCTTTTCATGTTTTTGTATTAGGTCAAATAAATTGCCCCTTACATATAGCAGAAAAATTTAAAATTCCTTTAATTTTTCATGGTGAAAATGGTTCTTTAGAATATGCAGGTGACCCAAAAGTTGCAGATGTACCATATTTACCAATTGAAAAGTTTTTTTATAATTATTTAAAAAGTAACGATATAGATGAATTGATAAAATTTGGTTTAGAAAATAAAGACTATTTATCAGAAAGTGATTTTGAAGAGACAGATTTATATTTTTATAGGTTACCTGATATAGAAAAACTTAAATCTATTGGGATTATAGGTCATTATTTTTTCTCTTATTATCATAAGTGGAATCCACAAGAAAATTATTATTACTGCATAGAGAATACTGGGTATAAACCCAACCCAGATAGATCAGAAGGCACATATTCTAAATATGCTAGCTTAGATGATAAAATGGATGGTTTTCATTATTATTTAAGATATATAAAATTTGGACTAGGAAGATGTATGGAAGATACAGCCCACGAAATTAGATCAAAACATATAACAAGGGAAGAAGGTATTGCCCTTATGAAAAAATATGAGGGAGAGTTTCCAAAAAAATATTTTAATGAATTTCTTGAATACTTAGGTATATCTGAAAGTCATTTTTGGGAAATAATTGAATCTTGGAGAGAAGGAAAATTATGGAGTAAAATTGATGGTAAATGGCAACTTAATTTTCCAATAAAATAATTTAAAAAATTTTGTTTAAAAATCACAAAAAAAAAATATTAAATAAAATTAGCAAAATAGATAGAACAGACTTTAATTATAAATTTCTAATTAAAGAAATAGCCTACTTAATATTAAAAGTTGAAAATGTATTATTTAATCATAAATTGGCGATTAACCCTAAAATAATAGTAATAAATTATTTAGAAGATTTTTATAAAAGGTTAAATTTATTAGATGAGATTTCTAAATTCTCAAATAATGAATTAATCAATAAACAAAAATTTAAATTAAAAAAAAATCACAGAGTCTTATTTCAAAAGCTTTGGACTTATTATAATTTAAAAGAATTTCAAAATGAGAGAATTGGAAGATATACACGTAGGATCAAGTTAAATAAACTTGTTCCTTTAATTAAAAACAAGAATTGTGTTGACTTTGGTTGTGGTCATGGAAATTTCTTAAGTGCTTTAATTGAGAATGGAGCAAAAGAAGGTGTAGGTATAGATTATGAAGGTGATAGTATTAAATATGCAAAAAAAATAGCCAGATTATTAAAATTTAATAACAAATTAAAATTTTATAAAAAATCTTTATACAGATCTGGTCTTAAATCTAATAAATTTGATTTTGCAATCCAAAATGGTGTTTTTCATCATTTAGAAAATGAAGATTCTGCATACAAAGAAGTTCATAGAGTATTAAAAAAAGATGGATATTTTTGGATATATACTGATGGTGGTGGAGGTATAAGAAATTTTATTAATGACATGTGTCAGTTAATTTTAAAAAAAATTAGTTATAATTATGTAGTAGATGTAATTAGGTCAATGGGACTATCTATAAATAAAATTTATCATTTATCAGATCATATGAATGCAAAATATCGCCATACCTCTAAGGAAAAATTAATTATTAGATTAAAAAAGATAGGTTTCAAAAATTTTAGACAATTAAGTGGTGGTGAAAAAACAGATAGTGATAAACCGTTTGTGAAAGATAAATATTTTAAGGAAAAGTTTGGATCAGGTGATTTAAGAATTTTGTGCCAAAAAAAATAAATTTCATTAATTAAAAAACTGAAAAAAAAGAATTAATTTTAACATGCGAAAAATCAATACAAAATCTTTATAAGAATAAAAAATTTTAAAATAAATTAAAAGAATTTTAATAATAATTATTTTGCATAACTCAATTTTTTTGTTAGACAATAAAGTATACAACTAATATTTAAAAAATGAAAATTGGCATAATAGGTGGTAACGGATATTTAGGTAAAAAATTAGCAAATTATTTACTCAAGAAAAAAATATACTTTGAAATTTTTGATGTTAAAAAAAATCAAGAATTTCCCAATACAAGGATTGGTAATATTTTATCTAGAAAAGATCTTGATAAATTTACAAAAAATAAATCATTAATTTACAATTTTGCAGGTCAGTCAGATTTAAACGACTCTTTTAATAAACCTTTAGAAACAGCTCAACAAAATATTCTTGGCACAATAAATATTTTAAATTCTTGCAAAAAAAACAAGATAAAAAAATATATACATGCTAGCACAATTTATGTTGGTGGTGATAAGGGTAGTTTTTATAGATGTAGCAAAAAAGCAGCAGAAGAATTTATAATTGAATTTAACAAAAGATATAAATTGAATTTTTCTATAATTAGATTTGGTTCATTGTATGGGCCAGGATCGGACATGAGAAATGGATTACACAAAATAATTTATTCTGCTATCAAAAAAAAAGTTATAGAATATGAAGGAAGTAAAGAAAGTATAAGAGAATACATACATGTAGAGGATGCAGCTAAAATTTGCTTCATTTCATCAGATAAGCAATATAACAATAAAATAATAATCGCATCAGGATTAGACAGAATTAAAATTGATGATCTTGCACATATGTTGTCAGAAATTTTAAACATAAAAAAAATTATCTTTAAAAATAAAAAAACAATTGGGCACTATAAATATTCACCTTATAGTTTAGATGAAATGTCTTTAAAGAAAATTATTCTTCCAAGTTATATAGATATAGCACAGGGATTGATGCAAGTTGCAAAAGAAATTAAAAAGAAAAAAAAATAAATTTTACTTTATGAAAAAAGTTCATAAAAATAAAATTTTTTGGAATAATAAATATATTAATGAAAAAAATTTAACTTCTGAAATTGAAAAAAAAAAATTTTTATTGAATATTTTTTTACACCATTTCAATAGATTTTTAAAAAATAATAATTTTAATTTATTTAATATTTTAGGATCTGAAATTTTTGAGAGTAGTTTTTTTAAATCTAAGAAATTATTAAACTTTCTTAAAGTATTTTACTTTAACAGATTTTTATCAAAAAAATATATCTTAGAAGATAAGGAAAAAATAAATTTTCAAGTTAGATTATTAATTAATATAAAAAAAAATAAATTTAATAGATTTATTTTAGTATTAATTAATATATTTGAGGATAAATTTAAATTATTTACTTTATTTTTTAAATTGACGCTTTTTAAAATATTTACGCCTAAGAATAAAATTAACAAAAAAACTAATAATGGTATTCTCTTTTCATCATATTTATCTCAAAGCAACTATTTTAAAACAAATAATTCTTTTAAATCTTATCAGTGGAAAAATGTTCTCCGTATTTTAAGAAAAAATCATGCAAAAAATTACCTACACATTTATCCTTTGAACAAGGAAACACTGACTTTATTTATCAAACAAAAATTTATACCTAGTAAGAAAACTACAATAAATTCTAGTCATTTTTTTTTTTTTAAATTTTATAAGTTATAATTTTATTTTATTATTATTTTTAAAATCTCTTTTTAAATATAATTATACAAAAAAAACTTTTTTATTAGATTTCTATTTTTCAGAAATTTTTTCTTCTCAAAGTTATTTTGAATCATTATTTTGGAACAAAATATTTAAAAATTTTTTCAATAAATATAAACTTTTTAAAAATTGCTTTTACTTATTTGAAAATCAACAATGGGAAAAATATTTTTTATATTATTATAATTTTTTTGTTAATAAAAATATTTATGCATTTAATCATTCAGCTTGTAGAGAAATGGATTATAGAATTTATACAAGTATTTTCTTTTCAAAAAAAAAAAATTTCAAAAAATTTTTTCCATCTAAAATATTAATAAATGATAATATTTCTCTGAGAAACATAAATTCATATGATAAGTCCTTTAAATTAATTAAAGTAAAAAGCTTCGAAAATAAATTAAAAATTATAAAAAAAAAAAATAAAAAGGCACTAATTATTGGTGATATAAATATAGAAAATACCACAAAGTTAATTAATGTAGTAAATGAACTAAAAAAAAATAAAATTATTTCAGATTTTATTTTTAAACCTCATCCATCAAATCAATATTATTTTGTCAATAAATTTAAAAATATAAATTTTTTTTTAAAAAAGATTGATGAGTTTAAACAAAAAATTCATTATGTGCTTTGTGTTAATTCAACCACAGCAGCAATAAGATTTGCAGAAATGAATAATGATATATTTGTGTATATTCCAAAAGAGAGTATTAATTTATCGCCTTTAAAAAATTATTATAATAATATATTTTTTAATGATCTTTTAAGTTTAAAAAAATTAATAAAACTTAAAAGAAAAAATACCAGAGAAAATATATATTTTAGAAAATTAAGTAATAAAAGCTGGTTAGACTTAAAATAAATTATGAAAAATTTTTTTTATAAAAAAAAAATACTTATAACTGGTAACACGGGATTTAAGGGTTCTTGGTTAACAGCCTGGTTATTAAGGTATAATTGTAAAATTTTGGGAATATCAAAAGATGTACCTACAAACCCTTCCATGTTTAATATTTTAAAATTAGAGAAAAAAATTAAATCTAAAAGAATCAACATATTAGATAAAAATAAATTATTGAAAGAATTCATTAAATTTAAACCAGATTACGTATTCCATTTGGCAGCACAATCAATAGTTTCTAAATCTATCAATGACCCAACAGATAATTGGCATACAAATTTAATTGGAACTTTAAACGTATTAGAGTCATTAAAATTACTCAAAAATCAATGCACAGCGGTAATCATAACAAGTGATAAATGTTATAAAAATCTTGAAAAAATTTCAGGTTATAAAGAAAAATCTGAGCTTGGAGGAACAGACCCTTATAGTGCATCTAAAGCTGCTATAGAAAATTTATATTACTCACATTTTAATACTTATTTAATAAAAAAAAATAATATTAATAGCGCAACTGTAAGAGCTGGTAACGTAGTTGGAGGAGGAGATTTTACTAAAGATAGGATTGTTCCAGATGTCATGAAATATTGGAAAAATAATAAAAAAGCACTTATTAGAAATCCAAAAGCAATTAGACCTTGGCAACATGTGTTAGAGCCAATAAGTGGTTATTTATGGTTAGCCTGTATGCTAAGTAAAAAAAAATTTAATGGAGAAAGTTTTAACTTTGGACCAAGAAAAAATTCAGTAAAAGATGTTTCAAATTTGTTAAGTCAACTAAATAGAGTTTGGAAAAATAAATCCTGGATAAAAGTAGATAATAAAATAAAAAAAGAGACGAATATTCTAGTTTTAAATTGTTTAAAATCTAAAAAATTTTTAAATTGGTACCCTGTAATGAATTTCAAAGATCTATGTATTTCAACTGCAGAATGGTACAAATTTTATTTTGATGATAAAAAAAATATTAAAAAATTTACAGCAAAACAAATAAGAAATTATATTGAAAAAGCAAAAAAGAAAAATTTAGTTTGGTCATTAAATGAAGATAGTTAAATTTAAAATTCTTAAAAATGAAAAAGGTTCAATTTTCAAAATTTATAGTAAATCAAAAAAAAAAAAAGAAATCAAAGAACTCTATTTTAACAAAATACTTCCAAAAAAGGAGACATTTTGGATAAAACATAAAAAAGCGACATGTAATTTTTATGTAGTTATGGGTTCATTAAATATTTTAACTTTAAAAAATAATAAAATAAAAAAATTAAAAAAAATTAGTGAATTTTCAGACAAAATCATTTCAATTAAACCAAATAATTGGTTTAAGATAATTAACAAAAGTAAAAAGAAATTAATTTTTTTAAATTTCACAAATATTAAACATAATAAAAACGAATATGAAAAAAGATTTAAAATTTGAAAATATTAAAGTTATTATACTTGCGGGTGGGCTTGGAACTAGACTTTCAGAGTATACGAAATTAGTACCAAAACCAATGGTCAAAATTTTAAATAAACCTATAATTGAATATATTATTGAATTTTACTCAAGTTTTGGAATAAAAAATTTTATAATTGCCACTGGTTATAAATCAAAGGTAATTAAAGAATATTTTAATAAAAAAAAAAATTTAAATATAAAAGTCGTTTTTACAGGTTTGCAATCTAATACAGGTTTAAGGATTTATAAATTAAAAAAATACATTAATGAGGAAAATTTTTTTTTAACATATGGAGATGGTTTGTGTTCCGTGAATATAAAGAAACTTTACGATTTTCATTTAAAAAATAAAAGAATCGCAACTATGACAGCTGTTCATCCCCCAGCAAGATTTGGGGAGGTATATTTTAATAAAAATTTAGTTCAAAAATTTGAAGAAAAAAATCAGTTAAATTCAGGTTGGATAAACGGTGGTTTTTTTATTTTTCGTAAAAGTTTTTTTAAAATACTAAATAAAAAAAATGTCATGCTAGAAAGAGAACCTATCAATAAATTAGTATCAAAAAAGCAGATCCAAGCTTTTAAACATAATGGTTTCTGGAGCTGCATGGATAACTTGAGAGATAAACAGAATTTAGAAAATTTATTTAGAAAAAAAAATTATAGAAAAATATTAAAAATAAAAAGAATTAAATAAAATGAAAATTTTTTGTATATGAAAGTGGCAGTTCTAGGTGGGAGTGGATATTTAGCCTCGATAATAAGTTATTTTAATCATAAAAAAAAAAATTTTATTTTTTTTTCAAGAAACTCAAAAAATAAAAATCTTAAAATTGATTATTTATCATTTCAAGATGTAAATAAAAAATTAAATAATTTTGATTGTGTAATTAATCTAGCCGGAATATCAAAAACTGATTCAGAAATTTTTAAATCAAAAGGTATTAAGATTAGAGAAAAAATTGCTAATAATTTAGCAAAGTTATGTCTTATAAACAATATAAAGTTAATACACATTTCTTCTATACAAGTTTATAAAAATTTTGATTTAAAAAAAAGATTGAAAATTAAAAGTACAAAAGACTATAAAAGTTTTTACGCAAAAGGACATATTGCTACAGAAAAAATTTTTACAAATAAATTAAAAAATAAAAAAAATAGTTTTATAATTATAAGGCTATCAAATGTTTTTGGTTTTACAACAAACATGACTAAAAAATATATTTTAGAGAATCTGATAAATAACTTATGTTACTATGCCAAAAAAAAAAATTTAATTATTTTAAAGAATCCATCGATTGTAAGAAATGTAATTCCCTCTAAGTTCTTTTACAGTTTAATTAATTATATAATAAGAAAAAATTACTTTAAAAATAAAATTATTAACTATGGTTATAAATCTTTAGATCTAAAAAATATTTCTAATTTAATTGCTAAGCAATGTAAGAATAAATTAAAAAAAAATATAAAAATAGAATATAAAAATTATATTAAAAATAAAAAATTTATTATTTATGATAATATTTTAAAAAGAAAATATAATCAAAATGAAATAACATCTGAAATAAATAATATTTTAAAGAATATATGAATAAAATGAAATTATTTTTCATTGTTACATATTTTTATATTTGTAAAATTTATAATAGAGATTTTAAATATATTAACATTTCTTAAATAATGAAAAATTTGATATCTATCGTTATACCCACTTACAATCGGGAAAAAAAACTTCATAGAGCTGTATTATCTATTATCGAACAATCTTTTACTAATTGGGAATTGATTATTGTTGATAATTGTTCGGATGACAGTTCAGAAAAACTTATTAATAGTTTAGGTTGTAATAAAATTTTTTTTTACAAAATAAACAATAATGGAATAATAGCAAAATCAAGAAATTTTGGTATATCCAAAAGTAATGGAAATTATATTTGTTTTTTAGACTCTGATGATTGGTGGCATAAAGACAAACTATATTTTCTAAATCGCTATATTTCAAAAAATTACGATTTGATTTTTCACGACATGTTTTTAACTCCAAGTACACTTCTAAAGAAAAAAACCAGTTACTGCAGGAGACTTTTTGCTCCAGTTTTTGAGGATTTATTAGAAAATGGCCCAGCTTTTCCAACCTCAAGTGTATGTGTTAAAAAAAAAGTAATTCAAGATTGCGGAGGATTTAATGAAAATCCTGATTTTTTGGCATGGGAAGACTATGACACTTGGTTAAGGATTTCAAAAATGACTGATAAATTTTTTAAAATTCCAAAATCTTTAGGATTTTTAACAGTGGATAATGAAAATTTTTTGAGTGACGAGATTTCAATAAAAAATATTTTTTCATTTAAAGAAAATTATTATTTTAATAAAAAATTACCCAATTGGGCATTATTTTCTTTAATAAGATCTTACTATAGGATTAATGATTTTAAAAATTCGTCTTTATATTTAAATCAATTAAATATTATAAAATTAAATTTTAAGCTTTTTTTACGATTTTTGTTATTTAAATTAATTTTGTCCGTAAAAAATTTAAAATAGTTTTCTTTTAATCCACCTGGCAGTATAATAAACTTTTTTATAGGCCTCAATTTTAGGTCTAATTATATCCTCACTTTTAATTTTTAAATAATCTAGCCAAAAATTTAATGATTTAAACTTATAATAATTAAAATATCTTTTTAACTCATAGTCTGATTTTGAAAGTCCATTATCTCCGTATTTTGTCACATATGGAGTAAAATCTGGGTATAAGCTTGGAACATTAATTAGTTGTGTTTTCATAAAATTACCAATTAAAAGATCATCAAAAATATGATTTTTTATTGAAAAAACTAATGAATTTCTTGGAGCACAAAATTGAAAGCCTTCTTTTCTATTTGAAAACTTAATATTAAAATCTTTATTTCCAACATTGAAACTTATAAAACCAAATTTATTTTTTAAATGATCAAATCCTAAAAAATATTTTTCTATCAAAATTTTGTCATTTTTGTCTAAAATATCTGACCAATTATCTCCATAAAATTCTGGTTTAACAGTTTTTCCTGTATTTATTTTAGGATTAATATTAAAATATGTTTCTTTTGTACTATCCCAGATAATAAATGCAGGCAACATTTCACCATGGGAATTATTAAAATTCTTATAATGTTCACTGAGAGGAGTTACGAAATTATTCATTTTGATTGAGTCTTCCCTTTCATAGGTATGAAATGAAGAAAACGGAATAGCAAAATTACAATTCCATTTTTTCATGTAATAACTATACGTTTCACCACAAGGTTTTTGCTCAGCAGCTAACGGTAAAATAAATTCATTATGATGATTGTAAATATTTATCATATCTGCATCACCCCAATTTATAAGTTTTAATAGAAATCGATTTTTATAATTTTTAATTATTTCTTTAATAGTTTTTGACCAACCTAGACCCGAACCATCATTAAGATTTAAAATAATATCAGTTTTATTTATTTCTATTAACAAGCATGCATCTTGATTCCAGTCTGCAAAAGATTTAATTCTTACATTTTTCGAAATATCAAACCATGAATTACTATTAATTTTTACACACTTGTATTTATGCTTTAAATCATTAAATATTCTCTCTCCATAATGATCAGGAATTAAAATAGTTTTATTCTCAAATAAGTAAAGACTCTCTGGATCAATGTGATCTGGGTGTCCATGTGAAAGCCATATATATTTTGAATTTTCTATATTCTCTATTTGTTTTTTTGGAATGTTAAACTTATGAGCCCAACTTCCAAAATAAGGCTTACCTTTAATCCATGGATCTGTTGTTAAAATTGGAATATCATCAAATACTGTTAATGTTGCATTGCCAATAGTTTCAAATCCTAGCATGATTTAATTATTAATGTGCCTTGATATCAAATAATTTTCCAAAACTAAAGTATCCATTTTTGTTCTCTCAAAGCAATCGATTGCATTCTCAGGAGTCATAACAATGGGTTCATTTTCATTAAAAGATGTATTAAGCAATATTGGAACATTAGTAATTTTATAGAATTCAAATATTAAATTATAAAAATCCAAATTAAATTCTTTGCTTACTGTTTGTACTCTACCAGTTCCATCAAAGTGTGTAACTGCAGGTATCAGTTTTCTCATGTCAAGAGATATATTTTCTACTGATGACATATAAGGATTAGATCTATCATTATCAAACCAGTTTTCTTTATGATCCATTAATATCGAAGGCGCAAATGGTCTAAAATTTTCTCTTCTTTTTATTTTTAAATTAATTATATCTTTTATGTCAGGAGAGCATGGGTTAGCCAAAATAGACCTATTACCTAAAGCCCTTGCACCAAATTCCATTTTTCCATTAAAAAATCCTACTATATAATTATTTTTTATTTGTTTAGCTAAAAGTCTATATAAATCTTTTTTATTTTGAAAATAATTAACTGAATATTTTGTGATTAGTTTTTTTTTATTGATTATGTTTTCAATTGTTTCATTAGAATAGTTAGAACCAATATATGGGTTCTGTAAGTTATGTTTATCAAAATAATTATTTGATTTTGACAAAAAATACAAAGAAGATCCTATGCTTCCTCCCCCATCTCCTGGCGCATAAGGAATAAAGACATTATTAAAATAATCATTATCAAAAATTTTTTTATTTGCTAGAGAGTTTAGTGCACAACCACCTGCATAAACTAGATTTCGGTAGGTGCTTTTGCTTAAGCATTTTTTTATGATAATATCGAGCAAATCTTCAAATATTTTCTGAATGGAGCAAGCTATATCTTCTTTAAATGATTTCGAGTTAATTTCTGATTTAAATAGTTCAAATATATTTTTATTAAAAATTTCTGATTGGTTAGGTTCACCAGAAAATTTATATAAGTAGTCTTTATTATGATGATTAAAATAACTCAGGTTTAATTTTAATTTATGAAAATTCTTAAATAAATTATTTTTAATAATATTTACATATTTTGGTTCTCCAAAAGAGGACAAGCCCATCATTTTATACTCTTCACCATATTTCTTAAATCCAATAAATTGAGTAAAAGCTTCATATATTAATCCAATAGAATTAGGAAAATATAATTTTTCAAGAGGTGTTATTTTACCATCATTACATTCTGAAATTAATAAGCTGCAAAAATCTCCGAATCCATCTATAGAAAGACCAATAGCGTTATTAAAATTAGATGCAAAATAAGCACTAGAAATATGTGAAATGTGATGATCAATATAATGAATTTTTAACTGATTTTTATTTTTTCTTTCAAAAAAACTATATAAATCATTTTTTAAAAAAAATTTATTTTTTACTCTATTGAAAATTTCAATTTTTTTTTTCCCAAATAAGTAGTTTGTTAAAAAAAAAAAAATTTTCTGGTTTAGGTTTGATCTTGGATTTGTATTTACAGTTATGTCTGTAATATCATCAAATTTTAAATTGTTCTCATTTAAACAAAGGGATATAGACTCAAAAGGTATACCTGCCCAGTGTTTTGTTCTATTTATTCGTTCTTCCTCAATTGCAAATTTCAAATCATTATTAAAAAATAAACATGCTGAGGAATCAGCATGATTGAAATTTAGACCTAAAGTAACAGACATTATTTAATTTATATGATTTTTATTTATATGTTTTTTAATAATAATGCATTAAAAAAATTTTTTATATTAAATCTATTTAGTTTATAATTTTAAAAAAACTAAATTTTTTTATTATGATTCTTGGTGTAGACTTAATTGGAACAAATTTACAGAGTGGTACTAAAACATTCAATATAAACTTGCTTAATCAGTTTTTAAAAAAAAAAAATAGCAAAGATGTATTTTATATTTTTCTCTGTCAAAATTATTTAAAATATATTAATTTAAAAAAAATTCCGAAAAATATTAATCTTATAATTAAACCTAATTATTTAAGTATAGATTTTATAAAAATAATTTGGATGCAGATAATTTTTCCAATGGAATTAAAAAAATTAAGTATAAAAAAAGTATATTCACCAATGAATTATTGTCCTCTGATTTGTAAGTTTTTAAACATTCAAATTATATTAAACATTCATTCTAATTTACCATGGATTTATTTTAACAAAATGCCCGGATCTTTACTAAAGAATATTTTTATAAAAAGTTTTATGTATTTATCAATTATTTTTTCAGACAAACTAATTGTAAATTCACATTTTGCTAAAAAAGAAATTTCAAATGTTCTTAATATAGAATTAAAAAAAATCTTTGTAAATTATTTAGGTATTAATAATCAAACTATAAAAAGAGAAAAAAAATTACCCAAAATATATTTTGACTTCAAAAAAAAATATATTTTATCCGTCTCATCATGTGTTAAATATCATGATTTTCTCAATATATTAAAAGCCTTTAAAAAAATTAAAAACAAAAAAAAAAATATTAAATTAATTTTTGTTATGCAAATACTAGATCATAAATATTACAATAAAATTAGAACTTATGTTAAAGAAAATTTTGATCAAAAAGAAGTCTATTTTTTTCATAATTTAAAGGATAGTCAAATTAAAAAATTTTATAGAAACTCTATGTTTTATATTTTTAGTTCTTTTTGTGAAGTATTTGGATTGACAACATTAGAGGCAATGAAAAATAAATCTCCAGTCTTGGTATCAAATTATTCAGCTCTACCTGAAATAAATGGTAAGGCTGCATTATATTTTAATCCAAACAATTATAATGAAATAAAAAATAAAATGAAAAGATTAATTGAAGACAATAATTTAAGAAGATTATTAAAGCTTCGTGGCCAAAGACATGTAAATAAATTTAAATGGACTTCAACTTTTAGCAATTTGATGAAAATTATTAATTATTAGCTGTTGCTTAAATTTAAAATTATCAATTAGCAAGATATTTTTTAAAGTTTTTAGTTTTAAAAATAAAAATTTTCTTTACATTTTTTTTTGTAATTAATTTGTCAATAGTTTTAATTGATTTTTTTAAATTATAAAAATCGATAGGTAAAAACATATTTGTTTTTATAAATTTATATAATTTTAAATCTTTATTGTAAAAAACACATAAACCTTTTGATAAACTGTCCAAGACAAAAAAACTGAAATGATTTTCTTTAGAGGATAGAGAAAATCTAGATAAACTTATTATTTTGTATGCCTTTTTTCTACTCACCGTTCCAAAATTATAAATATTTGGGTATTTTTTATAATTTGGAAAGTTATCACCGATTATAGCTATCTTATATTTATTTGATAATTCTTTGATTAAAGCAATTAAAAAATGGTTTCCTTTGTTTGTATTTTCCTTTAGATAAAAAACAATATCAAACTTTTTTTTTGTAATATTGAAGCTGAGTTTAAATTTATAAAATAAAAAATTAAAAAAATATTTTTTTTTATCTTTGAAATGTTCATAAAATTGATCATGGGAAAAAAGTAATTTTTTTTTTTTATTTTTTAATACATATATTCCAATAAGTACGAGAAATTTATAAATTAAATTTTTTTTGGTAGTAGTACCGGTAATTGGACCAAGAATGGTTTCCTTAGGAAGAAGTAAATAAATTGCAAAATTCCAAATTGGTAAATAATTAATATAACAACTTATATTTCCTCTTAGATGATATCTCCAAATTTGTATTACACCCCAAAACGGGAGTATATAATTATAAAAAAAATTATTTTTTTTTTTTAAATTTATTCAAGTTTATATATTTGTAGTCAATATAATTACTTTTAAGAAATTTTAAAAAATTTCTAGCAAGAATTCCTTCTCCTGAGTTTTTTTCAAAATCATTACTCCAATAAAATATTTTTTTCATTAAGAATAATTTTTTTTAAGCAAATGATTTAAATATACAAAGCATGCAATAAAAATAAGATAATCAATACTAAAAATAGCAAATGAAGTTTCCAGTATTGATCTTAGGTTTAATACAACTAATATGTTCATTGATAATTTAATCTCAAACTCATTTATGATGTTATAAGCATTAAAAAAATAAATTTTTATAAAATAATAAATTGATATAAGATATAAACACACTACACTTAAAGCAGAAATAATACTGCCAGATAAAGCAGAATAAAGAATAGCATTGTGAATAGATTGTTTTATAAATATTCTGTCTGCCTGAGGTCCATAACCCTTAAAATAATTTTTTTGAATTATTTTTTTTGCCTCAATCCAATTATTTAATCTTGACGAACTAAATCTATTAATCTTTTTTAAGGTTTCATCCTCTTTATTTTTGTATGAAGATATTTGATCTCTTACAAGTGTATCTTTAAAAATATATATTAATTCATTATCAACATCCTTATATCTTAAAGTCTCTCTCTCCATTACTGAATAATAGTTATAAAATGTAGATAAAATTAAAGGGATAAAAAAAAGAAATATTATTAATTTTTTATCATAAAAAAATTTTTTAAAATTGAAAATTATACTTATGAATATAAAAGTATAAAATATAAACGATATTGTTCTTGCTTGAAAAACAAAAATAAAAAAAGCTGCTAAAGAAATAAGAATTAAATATAAATAATTGTTATTTTTTTCTTTAATATAATATCTAAGTGTCAAAAAAACACAAATTACTAAGCTTAATCTAGATAAACCTGAAGATCTTGGCGGACTCTCTAGACCAACATAAGTTCTCCCGATTCCATAAAAAAAAGGATTATTACGATTGATCATTTCAATAATAGCTGCAGCTAGATAGAAAATAAAAGCAACAGCAAGTATTATAAAAGTAAATTTAAATATAAGATTTATTTCTTCAATTTTGTTTAAGGATAATAAAAAAAAAAGTGATAAAAACATATAAATTGGCCAAAAAATGTTTCCAATGAAGTTATTTGGATAAACAATATTAAAATAAAAATATAAAAAAAATATTATTAAAAAAAAAATATAATTTAAATTATTGAAATTAGTTAATTTATAATTTTTAAATTCTAAAAATAAAAAAATAATAACCAATATTGATGGTAATAAAATTCTTAATTTTTCAAAAAAAGAAAAAGTATTAAAGTCTAGGGGGTTTAAATTTATGCTTAAAAAAAAAGATCCCCAGATAAACATAAGAAAAAACATTCTTTTTGTAGGAATGTATAAAAGTTTATTCATGATATTTTTTTAAATAATTAAATGTAAAAATATAAATTATTATCGATATACACAAAACGAAAATCAAATTATTTATAAAATTAAACAATATTACTGGGTATATAGTAAAAATTAATATTATTTGCCAAACATACTTTGAATTTGAAAAGGTAAGATAGTGATGAAAATGAGTTTTATCGGGATAATAAATTTTTTTTTTGTTAAATAACCTTTGGATTGTAACTCTTATCATATCTAAACCTGGAAATAGCAATATCAAAAGTATTTCATCTGCAAATAATAAACTATTATTATGTTCGGTAATGATTGATAGTGAAAAAAATATAGAAATTATACTAGTACCAGAGTTACCTAAAAATATCTTACCTGGAAGATTGTAGAAAAATATTAAAAATGAAATCAAAATAATTATTAAGTAATTAATATTAGGATTCTTTAAAAAAAGATAAATTGATAAAAATAAAATTATTGAGGTGGCAGAACCATTATATCCATCAATAAAATTTAAAGCATTGTAAAAAGCAAAAATGCAGAAAAGTGTAAATATATATGAGAAGTAATATAAATTATAAATATAATCAAATGACTTAAAATTAAGATGTTTAATTAAAAATTCTGAGTCAAAAATAATTAATAAGAATAATGAACATATAATTAAAAATGATCTTAATTTTGCTGAAAGAGTTTTTATATCATCAAATAACCCAATAAAAAAAAATATTGAATAGATTGAGATCAGTGAGATAAGTTTACTTAAGTTTATGTCGTTATTGAAAAAGGTATAAAATAATAAAAAAGTTAAGGTGAAAAAATAAATTAAGCCCCCTATTAATGGAGTAGGTTTACTGTGTATTTTTCTTGCATTCGGAATATCAATTATTTTAAATTTTTTCGCAATTTGATACCTAAAATTTAAAATTATTATATTAAATACTAAAATTGATAAAAACGTAATTAGTAACTCAAAATTGATTATTTCTAAGAATAGCATGGGGTAAAATTTTTATTAAATTTAAAATATTTTTTTCTACTTTATAACTTATTTTCATTTTTTACATATTGTCAAAATATAATGTTTGTTTTTATTTAAAAGAGAATTGTTGTAGTGATCAAATGTATCAATTTTTGATGTATAGTCCGATCCTAATTTATTAATTACTCTCATGAAAAACTTAAAATTATCAATTTTCTCAAAATCTTTTTGAAAAGATATGATTGTGTATTTTGAATTTTTAATTGTGGAAATAAATTTTTTTCTAAACTTTAACGGAAATTCAGATAAAGACCAATTAGCAATTAATAAAGAATTATTTTTTAATCTTTTTAAATGATCTAATTTATTTATTAAATTAGTTTTGCTTTTGATAGAATTTAATTTAGGGCTGAACCCATTCATTTTTAAATAATAATATTGAAGTAAATTAACTTCATACATGTCATATATTGTATAATTAATGTTTTTGTTAATTTTGAAAAAAATATCTGTCATACATCCATAACCACCACCAATTTCAATAATTTTTTTTATATTTTTAAATTTAACTTTTGGATTAAGATCAATAAATTTTTTTAGTATGTACACTTGTCTAATTCTATTTCCTGTACTTTTAGGATAAAGAAAGTACCAGACAGGTTTCCCTATTGGGTTATCTTTAATTAATTTTTTCCAAAAACTCCAATATTTATCTTTTTTTAATTCTTTTAATTCAAAATATATAAACAGCCTGTTATGAATAAAAAAAATTTTTTGAATAAAAGAATTTCTTAAAAAATCTTTTAATCTTTTTTTTTTTATTAATTTAAAAATTTCATAAGAAAGTCTTGTATGAGTTAATAATCTTGGATTTTTAGAATATATATTTTTTGTCTTTTGCAATATATACTTTTCACTTAGTAAGTGTTTTTTTTTATTTAATTTAAATTTATTTTCAAAAAAAATTGATAAATTTATACTTATTTGTCTTAGAAATAATTTAATCATTTTTAAAATTTATTTTATCCTATTTGTAAAATGCAATATGTAAATTTAATTATTTCTTAAACCCAAACATAATTTTAATAATTCCGGCTAAGTTTCCAATAATTCTTAAAAAATATTTTGGTTTAAAACAAAATAAGATTAAACAATTCTTTATTAAAGAAAATATAAAACCAATTAAAAAATATTTTTTTTTTAAGTTAAATTTATTTACAAAATAATATCTATTTACTATTTCTTTTATGCCAAAATTATAATCATTTCTATTTACTGTATTATCGCTGCTATAATTAGCATTTGAGCAAATCATTAATTTACCTTTCTTTGATAATGAATAACTAAAATCAAGATCCTCAAGGTAGCTGTACTTTCCGTAAGCAGTATCGAACCTTAAATTTTTTAGACTTTTATTAAGATAAACTACTGCTTGGGTAGGTATCCATTCTACTAATAAATTTTTTTTTAAATTAATTGCTTTAGTTTGCCATCCTGATGGAGTGACTACTCCCATTTTTCTGTGATAAATACCTAAAATTTCTGTTAATCTATTTTTTTTGAATAGCTCAATCATTGAATTTATTTTTTTAATATTTAAATTAAAACCTACTCCTATTAAGTGATTATTATATTTTAGAAAATGATACATATTTTTGAATGCATCTTTTTTAAAGTTCAGGTCGTCGTCTAGAAACATTATATATTTTCTTTTATTAATTACTGTTTTTAGCCCTATATTTCTTTGTAAAGATATTGAAGGTTTAGAGTTTAAAATTTTAATATTTATTTTATCAATTTTTTTTAAAGTTTTAATTTTAGATTTATGGTGCTTATCGGAAGAGTCTACAATAATTATCTCTTTAAAAAAAAAACTATTTTTAATTAATGTATTAATAGTTTTTAATAACATGTCATATCTATTTCTCGTAGGAATTACTATGCTCAGATCTAATTTTTCCATAATAGGCTAATTGAGCTTCCTTTTTTTATATTCAATAAAAAAAATAAGAGCACTATATGTAAATAAAGTTAAATAAGAATATATGAAATATTTATCATTAATTAAGCTTACCATAAGGTTCAATGATACCAGAATAATTATTGAGTAAATTAAAAAAAGATTATTTATTTTTTCTTTTATTTTTTGTGTCCTAAATATTATAAGTACAATCTCTTTAGCAAACAGAACAAAAGAAACATAAATTAAATTTTCAAATTTAGTTAATGTAATTAATAGAACTGTTAAAAAGGGAATTATAAAGTAGAGTTCCAAAATAGTGTTATATTTAATTTGTTTTTTTCCTTCAAAATAAGTAATTAATATATGAGATATACCCGCCAACCATGCAACTATTAAGAAAATTTTTGTTAAATCTAAAATTTGCTCTGTAAATTGATTCTTTAACCAAAGATTTAATAAAAACTCTAAAAAAGGAAAAATTAAGAGTAATATAATTGGTACTGCTAATGTATAAAAATTTATTGATTCATTAAAATTAATCTTATCTTTTTGTTTCCCATATGAAATCTCTGGTAACAAGACAGCAGAGATACTTTTTGAAAATGTTGTAATTTTACCTGCCAGTTGGTATGGAATACTATATACAGCTAAAGCAGCAGGACCTATAAAAATTTTTATTAAATATTTATCTAGAATATCGAATATTTGAATATTTAGATTAAAAAGTAGATACCATTTAGAGTATTTTTTTATTTTTGTAAAAAAGTTATAATTTAAATTATTGTTTTGTTTAATATGTTTTTTTAAACTTATAATGCATACTAATATTGCGAATATTTTGATAACTATGGAAAAAACTATAAGTTTTTCAAATGAGTTATTGTTAAATATTAGAGTAATTGAAGGAAGATTTAATGATAAAGTATAGAATATAAAGTTTATCAATGAGAGTGATTTAAACTTTTTTAAGCCCTGTAAGATACCATCTAATGTAAGGTAGATAACTGTAATACTTAGTCCAAAAGTTATTATAGAAAAGTAAAAAAAGTTATTTAATAAATAGCTGAGAGTTATTCCTATTAAAAAAATGACTATAGATAAATAAATTGATAAATAGATACTTTCTTTAATGATTTTTGAAACATTTTTATCTTTTGCTATTTCAATTGCAACAATTTTATTGATACCAAAATTTAAAAGTAAGCCAAAAAAAATTATGAAATGAAAAAAAATATAATTTCCATAGTCTATTTTTCCGTTTATTTGTAAATGGACAGGTATTGCAAACAATGCCAGCAAAATTCCAAAAATTGAGGGCATTGTCAAAACAGTGGAATTTTTAATAAGAGATAGAAGATATTTATATCTATTTGAATTATTGATCCTATACAATTTTTTTTTCATTAATGAATTAATAAAAATTTATAATTTAATCTTTATTAAAAATCTTTATTAACTTTTTTAACAAATTGTAAGTGTAAAATATTAAGTATAATAAATGTTTTTAGCTTGTCTTAATATCAATTTATATTAAAAGGTTGTTATGAAAATTTTAGTTGCAGGTGCTGGTGGTTTTATTGGAGGCCATTTAGTTAAAAATTTATTAAATGAGGGTCATGATTTAGTTTGTGCGGATTTAAAACCTATTGAATTATGGTTTCAAAGTTTTGATAAATGTAAAAATTATTCCCTTGATTTAAAGGAATATGAAAATTGCTTAAAAGTTAGCTCAGATGTTGATTACATTTATAATATGGCTTGCAATATGGGTGGAATGGGATTTATTGAAAATAACAAAGCAGAATGTATGCTATCGGTGTTGATTAATACAAACTTTTTAAGAGCAAGTTTAAAAAACTCAGTAAAAAAATATTTTTTTTCATCTAGTGCCTGTGTTTATAATGCATCAAAACAAAAAGAAACATTTGTTAGAGGACTAAAGGAAGATGATGCCTATCCAGCAGATCCCGAGGATGGATACGGATGGGAAAAGTTATTTAGTGAAAGAATGTGCAGACACTTTACTGAGGATTTTGGTTTAGAAACAAGGGTTGTAAGATATCATAATGTTTACGGACCAGAGGGGACATATGATGGTGGAAGAGAAAAAGCCCCTGCTGCTATATGTAGAAAAATTGCTAACGCTAAATTAAACAAAGAAAAAATAATTGATGTGTGGGGCGATGGAAATCAAACTAGAAGTTTCATGTATATTGATGACTGCATAAAGGGGACTAAATTGATATTTAATTCAAATCTCCGAGATGTTTACAACTTAGGGAGTGATGAACAAGTTTCTATAAATCAAATGATAGATATAATTGAGGATATAGCGAAATATAAAGTTGAAAGAAACTATCAATTAGATAAACCAAAAGGTGTCAGAGGAAGATCAAGCGATAATTCAAAAATAAATAAAGATTTTGGATGGAGCCCAAATATTAAACTTTACGATGGCTTAAGAACAACATATGACTGGATTTACAATCAAATTATATCGGGCGAAAATACAAAGAAATTTACAAAAAGTTATTAACTTTATCTTAATCTTATTTTATTAAATAAAATGATACATGCTCAAGAAAGGATATTAGTAAATTTTCCATCATATTTAATTGCATTATTGCCTTTATCCTTGATATCTGGTCCATTCCTTAGTGATCTAAGCATTCATTTAGTTGGAATATTTTTTTTGATAAATATAGTGATTAATAAAGAATATAGCTTCTTAAAAAATAAATTTACATTAATCTTTTCTATTTTTTCATTATATCTTTTTGTCAATAGTTTAATAAAATATTATGACATACATTCTATACGCTCATCTTTAGGTTATATAAGGTTTGGGATATTTTCTTTAGCAGTTTTTTATTTTTTAGAAAAAAGAAATGAAATTATTAAATGGACTTTTATAACATTTTTAGTTGGTTACTTGTTACTGATCTTTGATGGTTATTATCAATATTTCAATAAAGTTAGTTTTTTTTTAGAAATTGAGACAACTGCAGATGGGAGAATAAGTAGTTTATTTGGATCTGAATTAATTATGGGAAGTTACTTAAGTAGACTTTTCCCAATATTTCTAGGAGTTACTTTTTATCTCTTTAAAGAAAAAAAAAGTATATTAATTTTATTATCTCTAATATTTATCTTAGTAGAAGTTTTAATATTTTTGAGTGGTGAAAGAGCCTCTTTCTTTTTTAATACTTTAGCAGCCGTTTATATAATATTAATGATTAAAGATTTCAAAAAAATTAGATTATTTTCATTTTTAATATCTATAGTCGTTATAATTTTAGTTAGCAGTATTGATAATTCTGCAAAGAAAAGAATTGTTAATGAAACTATTTCTCAAATGGGCTTAACTAGTGAAAAAAAATATGTATTTTCGCCCGTTCATGAAAGTCATTATATATCTGCGTATAGGATGTTTTTAGATAATAAAATTCTAGGTATTGGAGTTAGAAATTTTAGGAATTTTTGTAATGAGGAGCGATATAAATTAAGTGAACGCTCTTGTACAACGCACCCTCATAATACTTATGTACAAATTTTATCTGAAACTGGTCTAATAGGTTTTATTTTTATAACATCTATTTTTATTTTTTTTATAACAATGTCTCTAAAACATATTCTAGGGGTAATATTTAAAAATAAATATTATTTTAATGATTTTGAAATTTGTTTGCTTTCAGCAATATTAATATCTTTATGGCCTTTTGTACCAACAGGAAATTTTTTAAATAACTGGGTTTCCATTGTTTATTATTTTCCTGTAGGGTTTTTACTTTGGAGTTTAAATAAAAAAGAGACATTGCAACATAATTAATTAAAAATAGTCTTTGACAATTTTAAATTATTAACTATAAAACCACTGCCTGGTGGTTATTGCGAAAGTGTAATACCCGATCCCATTCCGAACTCGGAAGTCAAGCCTTTCAGCGCCGATGGTACTTTGTCTTAAGACATGGAA
>MDTE01094060.1_pt1 | contig 48750 bp, 44 predicted proteins | sample 811231 | NCBI WGS metagenome assembly MDTE01 (sample SAMN05326651, study PRJNA326480) | marine metagenome | isolation source: seawater | place: Indian Ocean: Red Sea | collected 2010 | reverse complement strand
ATTGGAGGCTTTGGCAACCATATAAAATTAAATCATGCCTCAGGTTATTCTACTACTTTTGCTCATCTATCTAAGATATTTGTTCGGCATGGGCAAAAAGTAAAAAGAGGTGATGTAATTGGTGAAACAGGTAACACTGGCAGATCTACTGCACCACATTTGCACTATGAAGTGCACTACAAAGGTACTCCAAAGAACCCGGCTGATTTCTTTTTTACCCAACATAAAAATTAAAACCTAACTAATTATTTAATTTTTGAAAAAAAAATATCATATTCAGACATATGGTTGTCAGATGAACGTGTCTGATAGTGAATTAGTCGAAACACTTTTAGTTGATCAAGGATTTCAAAAAGTAGATAACCCTGATAAGTCCGATATTTTGTTTGTAAATACTTGCTCAATTAGAGAACATGCTGAAGATAAAGTCCACTCATTGTTAGGGAGATATAATTTATTAAAAAGAAAAAAGCCATCTATGATCATAGGCGTACTAGGTTGTATGGCTCAAAGCTTAAAAGATGATATTTTAGAAAATAAGCCTTACGTGGATATAGTTTTAGGCCCAGATTCATACAGAAGACTCCCAGAAATATTAAAGCGTCATGAAAAAGATGAAGAAAGTCTAGTAGATACTCAATTATCTAAGTATGAGGTTTACGATGATTTGTTTCCTAGTCGTAAGGAAGGGGTCAACGCTTGGGTGACAATAATGAGAGGTTGTGACAAATTTTGCACTTTTTGTATTGTTCCTTTTACCAGAGGTAGGGAGCGTAGTAGGAGTGTGGAAGGAATTGTAAAGGAAGTCAAAAGAGCTATCAGTGGTGGATTTAGTGAAATTACATTGTTAGGCCAGAATGTTAATTCCTATAATTATAATGGTGAGAAGTTTCCTGATTTGCTCGATGCAGTAGCAAAAGTTGATGGTGTAAAAAGGATTAGATATACATCTCCTCACCCTCAGGATATAAATGAAGAATTATTGCAGATTATTGCAAAACATGATAATATATGTAATTATATTCATTTGCCTCTCCAAGCTGGTTCAAATAGAATATTAAAAAGGATGAATAGAACATATACTAAGGAGGGTTTTATTGATCTTGCCGAAAAAATAAGAACTTTTCTTCCAGGTGTTGGGATAAGCACTGATATAATTGTAGGTTTCCCTGGAGAGACTGAACAAGAATTCAATGAAACTTTAGAAGTTATGAGAAAAGTTAAATTTGATTCTGCATTTACATTTAAATATTCACCAAGAAAAGGTACAAAAGCTATAGAGTACGACGATCAACTAGGAGAGGATGAAAAGCAGAATAGATTAACTAAAGTAATAGAATTACAAAAATTTAATACAGAACTAAGAAATCAATCATATGTGAATAAAGTGGTTGATGTGTTGATTGAAAAAAAGAGCAAACGAAATGAAAGTAAATGGGCAGGAAGAACAGATTCTAATAAGTGGGTGATTTTCAATAGATTAGATTTTAATATAAATGATATTGTCCCTGTTTTGATTACAAAATCCAAAGGTATAACTTTGTATGGTGAAATAATTTAAAAAGTAAAGGTGACATAATGTATTTAATTAAAATTTTTTTATTAATAGTGTTCAACCTAATTATTATTGTTTTCATGACTCAGAATTCAAATGAAAAAGTTGATATATTTTTTCTTAGTTATACTTTAAATGGTGCTTATTTAAATGTCGTTTTATTGTTTAATTTGCTTTTTGGTGTTGCAGCAGGATTTTTAGCATCGGTTTTTATAATTATTTCTAATAAGTCCCAAATAAAAAACCTCCATAAAAAAAATAAAACACTAGCAGATGAATTGAATGATCTAAGAAATGTTGCTATAGATGAAGGTATTTACGATAATGTTGAGGAAGAGGATTATTGATATTGGGCTCAATTCATATTATTGTTTTTATTGCGGTCGTATTAGCGTTATCAATTTCATTTTATTATTATTTAAAAAAGCCATCAGATAAAAAAAGAGCAGATACCATTTATATGGAGGCATTAAATGCCATGCTTTTATCCGATAAAAGGAAGGCAATTAACCTCTTAAGCACTTTAGTGAAAAATGATTCCGAACATGTAAGTGCATATTTGCAGTTAGGAAATTTATTAAGGAATGAAGATACCGATAGAGCTATAAAAATTCATCAAATGCTAACTGTAAGACAAAATTTAGATAAGGAAACAAAAATTGAAATACTTAAATCATTAGCAATTGATTACAAAAAAATTAATGATTTATCAAAATCTAAAATTGAAGCTGAAAAGATTCTTGATATTGAAAAAACTAATTTATGGGCAAATACATTTTTATTATCCCTTGCAGAACAAAATGAGGATTGGAATTATGCAGAAAAAAAGGCAGAAGATTTAAAAAAAAATAAAGCGTTTAATGGTGAGGTTAATTTATCTAATTATACTTTACAAAAAGGCATAATGCACTTTAAAAAAAGAAATATACCCGAGGCTGAAGACCTATTTAGAAAAGTAATAAAAGATTCACCTGAATTTGGAATGCCATACAGATATTTAGGAGATATTAAACATATTAATAGAGACTTAATTAAAGCTATTGGGTATTGGGAGAAATATATGGAACTATCGCCGAATGAATCTTATTTAGTTTTTGATAGAATAGAAACCGCTTTATTTGATTTAGGTAGATATAGTGAAGTTGAAAAATTTTATAGAAAAGTGCTTGAAAATAATCGACAAGATTTAAATGCTGGCCTAAGGCTTGCAAATGTGTTAAATGAAAAAGGCGAGAATAATGCTGCTATAAACCTTATAGATTCATTTATTGATGAAGAAAACCCCTCTGTTCTTGTTATGTTAATGAAATTAAAATTATCTTTACCCACAAAAACCCCCTCTGAGTTAGGGCATTATATTGACGACATCTTAAAAATTGTAAAAAATTCAAATGAATAAAATTATTTTTTTAGTTGCTTTTACCTCTATTTTATTATCTCAAAACATCGATTTATACTTTTCTTTAATAGAGGAAGGAAAGATAGACGGAGTAAAAGAAAATTTACCTGAATTATTATCAAAATTTCCCGAAAGCCCAGGAGTTCTTTTCTTAAGAGCTTTATTGAATGAAGATGGCGATTCAGCCATAGAGCAGTATAAAGATATATTAAAAAATTTTCCTGGATCAATATATGCTCCAGAATCTGCTATGAAAATAGGAGAATATTTTTATGCAAGGGGGCTGTATACCCAGGCAGCTACTTTATTAAAAAACATCCCGATAAAATATCCTAGGTACCCACAAATGCAGAGGCTTACTGATTTAATGATAAATAGTTTTAACGCTATTGGAGAGGCTGATTCTGCAAAATACTATTCTTTAATTATAAAAAGCATGTTTCCATCGGTTGAAACAAATATAGAAATAAAAGATAATAAATTATCCCAAGTATTTAGTTTTAGAAAAAATTCTGAAAAGTTAGGTCCATATGTAGTGCAGGTTGGGGCATTTAGTAACAAGGAAAATGCAAAAAGGTTGAAATTGCAAGTCAGTCAGTTAGGACACGACGTAGTAATAAATAAAGTTGATTCCAATGGTAAAACATTTTTTGCAGTTAGGATAAATAGATTTAAATCTAAAATAAAAGCAGAAGAAATCGGAAAAGAAATTAAGTCTAAGCTAGGTGTAAACTATAGAGTATTATATAGGCCGTCTTAGTTGCAAATGTATGGTAGGTTGTAAAGATTTTGTAAATTTTATAATATTATGGAAGATTTAATTCAAGGGAGAATAATAGTAACAGGTTGCGCTGGATTTATAGGCATGCATTTATGTCAATCTCTGCTAAATGACGGGTGCGAGGTCTTTGGTATCGATAATATAAATTCTTATTATGATAAGAATTTAAAAATGGATAGGCTATCTGTTTTAGAAAAAAATAGCAATTTTTCTTGTAAAATTCTAGACCTCAATAATAATGAAGGATTGAAAAAAATTTTCAAAAATTTCTCTCCAAAAATAGTTGTGAATCTAGCAGCGCAGGCAGGAGTTCAATATAGTTTAGTAAATCCATATTCATATATAGATTCAAACATTTCAGGGTTTATGAATATCTTAGATTGCTGTAGTTTATTTAGCGTAGAAGGTTTGATTTACGCTTCAAGTTCTTCGGTTTATGGAGCTAATACAAAAACACCTTTCTCTGAGGATGATAATGTAGATAATCCCGTGTCTATATATGCAGTTACTAAAAAGACGAATGAACTCATGGCAAATGTTTACAGCAATCTGCATGGTATGAATTGCACCGGATTAAGATTCTTTACAGTATACGGCCCATGGGGTAGGCCTGATATGTCTTATTATATATTTACTAAAAGTATTTTAGATAATGAAAGAATTAACATTTACGATGGAGGAAGAGTTGAAAGAGATTTTACTTATATTGACGATATAATTATGGGGGTAAAAGCGGCCATTCGTAAAAATTACCGTAATGAGATATTTAATTTGGGTAATAATAAAAAAGAGAAAGTCTTAGATTTAATAAGAATTATTGAACGTAGGCTTGGGAAAAAAGCAATTATCGATTATAAACCATTAAAACCTGGCGATATTAGTAGTACTAATGCTGACATTTTAAAATCAAAAAATATGCTTGAATATAGGCCGAATATTGGTCTTGAAGAGGGCGTGACTAATTTTATCAATTGGTATTTAAATTACTATGATTTCTAATAATTAAATCAGAAAGTATATGATTTGGAGCAAAATAAAAATATTTGTGTTATTGGGGCTGGGAAATGGGGACTTAATCATGTTAGGACCTTAGCAGAGTTAAATGCTTTAGGTGCTGTTGTTGATTTAAATGTTGAAGTTCTAAATTTTATCACCAAGGAATTCCCCAAATGCAATATTTATGAAAAATTAAATGATGCAGTAATAAAAAAATATGATGGTTTTATTGTTGCTACTAATCCAGTTTCACATTTTAAAATTGCAAAAAAAATTATTAAAGGAGGCAAATCCTTACTTGTTGAAAAGCCTCTTACCCTATCTTATAGTTCATCAACCGAATTATGTGATTTAGCGGTTGCAAATAATGTGAGTTTGATGGTGGGGCATGTTTTGCTTTTTCATCCTGCTTTCTTAAAAATGAAAAACATTATAAACTCTGGTAGAATTGGAGATATACAATACATTTATAGTAATAGGCTCAATTTAGGTACATTCAGATCTAGTGAGAATGTTTTCTGGAGTTTTGCTCCGCATGATATTGCTCTTTTCGGATATTTTTTTGAGGAAGAGCCTTTAAATGTGTTTTCCGATGGTGTAGATATTCTCCAAAAGGGCATTCATGATACTTCAATTACCACTTTTAAATATTCTGCTAATAAAATGGGACATATTTTTGTTAGTTGGTTACATCCATTTAAAGAGCATAGGTTTATTATTATTGGATCTAAAGGAATGTTGCATTTTGAGGATTCATTTGATAATAAAAATTTATTACTGTACAATAAGAAAGTTGAATTTTTAAGTGCAGTTCCTACTGCAAAAAGCGGAGAAACGATAAAAATAGAATTTGAAGACTCCAAGCCTTTAACGAACCAATTAAAATACTTTTTATCATGCATTGATAGTGGTGATGTTAAGATATCCAGTGGTCAAAATGGTGCGGATGTGATAAAAATTTTAGAAAAAGCTTCTAATGCATTGAACTTTAATTAGATTAAATCATGAGTAAAAAAAAATATTTTGTACATGAATCAAGTTATGTCGATCATGATGTTGTAGTTGGTAATAATACTAAAATTTGGCATTTTTCCCATATTCAGTCCGGTGCAAAAATTGGTAAGCATTGTACATTGGGTCAAAATGTAAATATAGCAAATAATGTTTTAATTGGTGATAATGTGAAAATACAAAATAATGTATCAGTATACGAGGGCGTTGAAATTGAGAATTATGTTTTTTGTGGTCCCTCAGTAGTTTTTACAAATGTATTAAAACCAAGGTCAAGATTTCCACAAAAAGGAAAACGCTACTATAAAAAAACTATTATTAAAAAATCAGCTACCCTGGGTGCAAATGCAACAATATTATGCGGTATTAAAATTGGTAAATATGCGTTTATTGGAGCAGGGGCAGTTGTTACAAAAGATGTTCCTGATTTTTCTTTATTTGTTGGAAACCCTGGAAGAGTGATAGGCTGGGTTGATAAAAAAGGAAGTAGGATTAATTTTGATGATAAAAATATTAGTGAATGCGGAAAATATTTTTTTAAAAACGACATTGTGGAAGAAATGTAAAATCTTAATTTGGGAATGATTGAGTAGCTGGTGCTTTCCACGGTCTTCAAAACCGCTGTCTCAATTTTATTTGAGAGCTGGGTTCGATTCCCAGGCGTTCCCGCAACTTTTTAAAGATTATTTTTAGTATGAAGTGTGTAATTTAAATATTATACTTAATTTTGTATGAGTATGTTAGCTCAGATACTTTAAGATATAAAATATGAATAGAATTCTTATTACAGGAGGTGCTGGATTTATTGGATCAAACCTGTGTGAATACCTTTTAAAAAAAGAAAAAGAAATTATATGCTTAGATAATTTTTATTCAAGTAGTAGAGATAATGTAAAGCATTTGTTAAATAATCCAAATTTTGAACTTATAAGGCACGATATAAATCTTCCAATTTATTTAGAAGTAGATCAAATTTACAATTTAGCTTGTCCAGCTTCCCCGGTGTTTTACCAGAAAGACCCAGTCCAAACAGTAAAAACAAACGTGCATGGAGCTATTAATATGTTGGGACTTGCTAAGCGATGTAATGCAAAAATACTACAAGCTTCAACAAGCGAAATCTACGGTGATCCTACCTTGCATCCTCAAATAGAGGATTATTGGGGGAATGTTAACCCTATTGGAGTAAGATCTTGTTATGATGAAGGTAAAAGGTGCGCTGAAACATTGTTTTTTGATTATAATAGACAGCATAAAGTAGATATTAAGGTAGCTAGAATCTTCAATACTTATGGCCCTAGAATTGCCATGAATGATGGCAGGGTGGTTTCAAATTTCATAGTTCAAGCTATAAAAGGTGAGAATATTACGATATATGGTGATGGCTCTCAAACTAGGTCATTTTGTTATGTTGATGATATGGTAAAAGCCCTAGTTTTGTTTATGTCGAATAAAGATAATATTTTAGGTCCAATTAACCTGGGCAACCCAAACGAAATAACAATTTTAGATTTAGCTCAGTTGATAATAAAACTTACTGGTACTAGATCAAAAATTATTAAAACTGATTTACCCTCTGACGATCCAATTCGTAGAAAGCCAGACATTACTAAGGCGAAAAGTAATTTTAATTGGGAACCAGTCATATCACTAGAAGATGGTTTGATTGAGACAATAAAATATTTTAAAAATATCATTTAGAATATCGTTTTTCTTAGAACCATAAAATTAGATATATGCAACATCCTTGTTTTAATTATCTGATTTTTCATCCTGCCATATTTTAATACTTTTTTCTTTATTGAAAATAAAAGTATTAGATTTACTTTTATCTGCAATGCTTTAGTCTTCATATACAATATAGTGTAAATTTATTTAATAACTTTTTACATTTATTTTATTTTTTTTATATATAGTATATAATATATTTATATATAGTTTATAAAACAATCAGGTAAGATATGTATAGATTTTTATTTATTTTTTTGTTAACCGTTCTCTTCGGTCAGGTAGGGCCAAGTTCGCAACAATTAATTCAAACCTTACTTAATTCTGGTATATCAATACAGGAAGCAAGGCGCATTGCTTCTAGTGCTGGTATAGACCCAACTGATTTTTTAGAGGACAGTGAGGATGTCATGCCTATTCAAAATTTAGAAGTAATAAATGACGAACAAATTAGGCAGGAAGTAAAACAAATCATTGACTCTGATGAAAATATAAATGCTGATCTAGAAAATGGAAAAATTGATGATAGTAACTTGGAAATATTAAATAGTGATAATGATAATGATTCAGATTCAAAATTATTAGAGGACAAATTACTTGATAGTGAAACCATTAAAAAAGTCAAAAAATTCAAATCTGATGAAGTTAAAGAATTTATTGATACTGCTGACGACAAAAAATTGTATTTTGGTTATGATATCTTCAATGGTAATCCAGAAGTTTTTCAAAAATCGAATTTTGAATCTATAGACCAAGGATATATTATTGGTCCTGGTGATGAGGTACTCGTTTTACTTTGGGGCGAAACTGAACTAAATGAAAAATTCATTGTTTCTAGAGATGGATATATTTTTATACCAAACATAGGTCAAGTTTTTGTAAACGGCTTAACATTAGAAAAACTCGAAAAAAAATTATTTTCTTTATTAAAAAAAGTATACTCCAGTTTAGGTTCGAATGTTCAAAATAATAAATCTTATTTAGATATTAGTCTAGGTTCTTTAGTTTTGAGGCCAATAAGAATTTTTGCTTTGGGTGACGTTGAGCAACCCGGGTCATATTCTTTAAAACCTTCCTCTACATTGTTCACTTCTTTATTTTACTTTAATGGACCTAGTTTAAAAGGTTCTTTGAGAAATATTGATTTAATTAGAAACAGCAAAAAAGTAGCATCTATTGATTTCTATGATTATTTATTGACAGGAAAAAAAAATAAGGATTTTAGGTTGCAGAGAGATGATGTCATTTTTGTTAATCCAAGATCAAAAACTGTTAGAATTGCTGGTGCGATAAATAGGGAAAAATATTTTGAGCTTAAGGATGATAATGGTCTTAAATATTTACTTGATATTGCTGGAGGTTTAAAAGCTAATGCATACACAGAAAGAGCGCAAATTAATAGAATCATTCCTTTTGCAAAGCGTGATGATCAATCTAAAGCAAAAACTATTATTGATGTAGAGCTAGAGCCTATTATCTCTGGCTTAGGCGATTTTCATTTAGAAGATGGTGATGAAATAACAATTTTTTCAATTAATGATGATCTAAAAAATGTTGTTGAAATTTCAGGCGGAGTTAATCGCCCAGGAAATTATTACCTCTCGCCCGATCTCACTTTAAGTGATTTGATTACCAAAGCAGGTAATTTAGTTGGAGATGCATATCTAGAAAGAGTAGATATTTCAAGAAAGAACGATGATCTTTCTAAATCTTTAATTAAAGTTAATTTGGCTGAAGCGTTAAAGAATAACTACAGCCACAATATTAAATTAATGAGTGATGATTTTGTTACTGTTTACAGGTTATCTGATTTAGAATTTACAAACACTGTTTCCATACAAGGTCATGTCTTTAACCCTGGAGAATATGAATTCCAAAAAGGCATGGATGTTTCAGACTTGATTTTTAAAGGCGGTGGTTTTAGGAACAAAGATCATCTTGCGAAAACACATTTTGCTAGAGCAGAATTATATCGATTAGACGACAATATGATTGATAAAAAGATGATAGTATTTTCTTTGGATTCTGTTTTGGCTGGGGAAAGCATTGCTGGTTTAAAATTAAATATGGGGGATGAAATTAGAATTTATTCAACTAATGAAGTTGAGGGGCTGCTATCAAATACAGTAAAAATAAGTGGTTATGTTAAAAGACCAGGGGATTATACTTTATTTGAAAATCTGGATATCAAAAATTTACTTTTTCTGGGAGGTGGGCTGGAGGACCCAGAACACTCAAAGAACGTTTATTACAAAAGAGCGGATTTGGTGAGGTATAACAAAGATTTAAAAACAAAATCTATAATTAGAATTAATTTGAATGATATTTTGAATAAAAGTGAGAGCCAGCAAGTTTCTCTGGTGGATGGTGATGAACTAAGAGTCTATTCTAAACAAATGTTTGAGCTTTCAAACAATATTCAAATTAAAGGAATTGTTAAATCTCCGGGCACATATGAGTTAAAGACAAATATGACTTTAAAAGATTTAATTCTTGAGGCAGGAGGAGTGACCAAGGATATTAGAAGATATAGATGTGAAATTTCAACATTAAATCCAAAAGGGTCTTTAGTTGGGGATGATGTTTTTATCAAAACTGTAGATTTAGACAATAACTTAAATTCATTTTTTGATTCAAATACTCTTTCGGAGTATTTTCTAAAGCCTTTCGATATTGTTCATGTTAGGGCGAACCCATATTTTGTAGAACAAAAGTCTGTTAAAATAGATGGAGGTGTATTTTACCCAGGGGAGTATGTACTTTCTTCTAAATATACTAAAGTTTCAGAAATTATTGAACGTGCTGGAGGTCTAACGCCAGAATCATATCCTGCAGCCTCAAAATTCGTCAGGGACTCAATAGAGGTTGGTTTATCATTTGAAAAGATAATAAAGAATCCTAGATCCAAATTTAATTTTGTTCTGAATGCAAATGATAGTATTTACATTGGAGAGAAATTGAATATGGTCCAAATAGAAGGTGAAGTGAATAATCCAGGTTATTTTCAATATATAAAAAATTATTCTTTTGAGGATTATGTAAAAATCGCAGGAGGAAGAACTAGAAATGCTTCAAAATATGGACATTATGTTGTCTACCCTGATGGTACATCAAAAAGTACAAATTTATTAATAAGAAATGTAAAAGTATTAGATGGTTCTAGATTAGTTATTTTACCTGAAGAAGATATAGAAGAATTCAATATAACTGAGTATGTTACTAACCTTACACAAATCTACAGTGATTTGATGCAAGCTTACGTATTAATTGCTTTGACTAGAAATAACTAGACTTAAGGATTATTTATGACATTTGAAGAGTTTCAAAATCTTTGCAAAGAAAATTTTGATGCAAGCAGGCCCGCAGACATATCAAAAGAGTTTAGTGTGACTCCTCAAGTAGTCAATAATTGGAAAGCTCGAAATGTTGTACCATATAGATATGTAAAATTGCTCAGGGAAAAAATATCAAAAGCTAATGATGGCGGGCATGTAAATCCGAATTTACCATTGGGTTACCTCAATTTTGGCGTAGAGGAACAACAGAATGAAAAATCATTTGATATTAGTCTATTAGAGGTTTCGCTTAATTTTTTAAGGAGGTTGAAAAAAAATTATATACTAATTATACTTGTAACTTTGGTTTTCTCATTATTTTCCTTTATTAGAGTACTCTTTTTTGTGGATCATATCTTTACATCGACAGCAACTTTGCTTCCATCGGTTAGTAAACCATCCCAATCCCAAATAAGTGGACTGGCATCTAGGTTTGGTATAAATATTGGTTCAGGATCTGGCGTAAATGATCAAATTGAGTCAGCAGAATTATACCCTATACTAATAAAAAGTAGTACAATGGCAAAAAACATTTTGGGTAGAGAATTCTACAGTCAGTATTTTGATAAACGTTTAAGTTTAATAAAAATTTTTAACGATGACACTTCTGCAAGCATTGATAATCCAATAGATTTAAAAAATGCTCAAGCCAAACTAATGAGTTTTACAACGGTTCATAACAGTAAAAATACTCCTGCAGTAAAACTTATCACTAAATCATCTGAGGCTAAGCTTTCATCAGATATTGCAAATGCAATTATCGAGGAACTACAAGAAATGCAAAAAAAATTCAAAGGTCAAAAAGCCAGTCAAAAGAAAAATTTCATTCAGGAGCGGTTAAAAACAGTACAGAAAGAACTCATTTTAGTAGAAGAGGAGTTGAAAACCTTTAGAGAAAAGAACAGAAAAATTTCCTCTTCTCCAGCATTAGTGTTGCAGATGGATCGATTAATGAGAGAAGTGGATTCAAAGATGGAAGTATACACAACATTAAAAACTCAATATGAGATTGCTCAAATTGAGGGAATAGGATCTAATAGTTTTATCAGCATAATTGATCCGCCAAATATACCTATAGCCAGATCTAGCCCGAGCAGGAAAATTCACCTAATTGTGGGGTTTATAGTTGGTTTTTCAATTTCAATTTTAATAGTAATAATTAAAGATTTTAAAAATATTTTCATTACTTTAAAGAATGAACAGCTAACTAATCCAGTGTAAAATATTCTTTGATTAGTTTTTGACTAAAGCTTTTCAACGTTCTCAAAAAAATAAACGTCACCTCTATATTTTCTTTATTTTATTATTTGCTTCGTAATGTTAATTTCCTAAAATTATACACTGAGTAATTAATATTTTTAAATAAAGTAAGGACAATTCCAAAATGAATAATTTAATTAAAGTTTTCATGTTTCTATGCCTACCTTTAGTAGTAGTAACTGCCCAGGATGATTTTTCTGATGAGAAATCTACTGTTATAAACGTTACAGGTAAGGTAACTGATGAAAATGGTTCGCCTCTCCCGGGTGCTAATGTAACAGTTGATGAATCTGAATTAGGTGCTGCTGCTGATGAAGAAGGTGCATTTACTTTAGAGGGTGTAGAGATTGGTAGCGGAATAACAGCTTCGGTTATTGGTTATGATAGCCAAACCATATACGTAGATGATGAGGGGAGTGTAGAATTTGTCCTTAGTTCTTCGATCATACAAATGAGCTCTCTTGACGTGGTTTCTAATAAAGCTACTTTTAGGGAAACACCAGTTGCTTTTTCTGATATAGAGTCTGAAGACTTGCAATTAAGGATGGCATCGCAGGATATTACCATGATTATGAATGAAACACCTGGTGTTCATGCTACTACTGGTCCAGGCGGCGCTGGAGACTCAAGGGTCACAGTAAGAGGATTTGATCAAAGAAATACTGCAATAATGGTAAACGGGGTTCCTGTTAATGATATGGAAAATGGATGGGTTTATTGGTCAAATTGGGATGGTATGGCTGATGTTGCCTCAAAAATTCAGATTCAGAGGGGTCTAGGAGCTACCAATCTAGCAGTTGCCTCCGTAGGTGGAAATATTAACATTACCACTTCAGCAGCAAATGCAGAAAAGAGTTACGGATATAAACAAGAGTTTGGTTCTGATAGATTTTTTAAAAGCTCTCTGTTTTATAATTCTGGTCGCTTGGATAACGGGTATGCTTTTAGTGGATCCCTTCAAAGAAAAACTGGTGATGGGCACGTTGACGCAACTTGGACAGACGCCTATGCCTACTTTTTTACCTTAAACAAGGTCTTTGGAGATCATTCTATCGACGTTGCATTACTTGGTGCTCCCCAGCAACATGGTCAACGTGATGGAGACAATATACACCTGGCTCAGTATACCTACACCGAAGGAGGAGTCAGTGAAGATAGAGGTTGGGGATCGTACTCAGGCTACAAAACTGAATATGGAGATGAAGATTACAGGCAATTAAATTTCGGCGGAAAAGGAAGCGGTTGGGGCTATGTGTCCACAGAAAATGCTGAAAGTATTAAAATGGGCACGGATGAATCACTAGATGGTATATCTGATATGTTTTTTGGTGGTATTCAGCATACCAAAAAAATCGGAGACAAATGGATCATTAATAATCGGACTAATTACTACCATAAGCCTGTTTACAACCTAAATCATAATTGGAAAATTAATGAGCAAATGTCCCTTAGTTCCGTATTATACGGTTCAAATGGAAGAGGCGGCGGAACTGGTCCTTTAAATAGTAGAGGAAAATTTCTTGGTAATTCTGATTTTGGTACAGACGGAGAAGTGTCTGATTTCAAGTATATCAATCCTCCTACAGATTCTAATGGATTATATGAGTGGGATAAGTTAATTAATTGGAATAGAAGTGATTGGGATGGTGACGCATCAAACGGCGTTGGAGATACTGCATATGTCTCTGGTGAATATAGGTCTAAGGCTATTATCAGAGCTTCAGTAAATCACCATGATTGGTATGGGTTGATTAGTAACTTCAAATACGAAAATATAGTCCCTGATGTTACTGTGACCACCGGAGTTGATGTAAGATCCTACAAAGGTGAACATTACAGAGAAGTTGTTAATCTACTAGGTGGTGACTATTATGTTGATTCTAGCGATGATAACGATGTGACTAGTGCAGATCAAGTAAAAAGAATTGGCGATAAGGTTGCATATCATAATATAGGCTATAACTCTTGGATGGGTGGATTCTTACAAGCAGAATACTCTAAGGATAAGTTAGACGCTTTCCTAAGCCTTGCAGGTTCAAATACTACTTATCAAAGAGAAGACTTTTTTAATTATACTGATGATTCTGGAGATCAGAAGTCTGAAAAAGCTAGTTATCCGGGCTCAGCAGTAAAAGTTGGTGCAAATTATAATATTAATGAAAATATGAATGTTTTTGCTAATGTTGGTGCGCTATCTGTCGCTCCGAATTTTAGAAGTGTATATCTAAATTATAATAATACAGTTAATCCAGAAGCTGCAAATGAGAAAGTTAGCAATATGGAGCTTGGGTTTGGATACGTAAATCCAAGTTTAGTTTTATTTGGACAAACACTAAATCTAGTAGCAAATGTCAATTTGTATAATACAAATTGGCAGGACAAGCAGTTAGTTAGAACTGATGGAGATCTCATATATAATATAACGGGTGTTAATGCCGTTCATAAAGGCATAGAAGTAGAGGGTTCTATTGGGCTTAGTAACATTACTGCCTATGGTTCGCTTTCACTTGGTGATTGGAGATGGGACAACGATGTCGTTGCCGAAGTTGCATCAGATTATGCTAGATCAGATACTGCTGAAACATACAGTGTGGCTATTTATGCTGGTGGTTTACCTGTGGGTGATGCGCCACAGAGACAATTAACGGGTGGTATTAAATACAAAACTCCATTTGGCTTGACAGTCAACCCAGTATTTAAATTAAACGATAAGCATTATGCGGCATATGATCCTGAAGATATGGAAGATCCTATTTCTGGAGATAAGGATAGTTATATCTATCAAATACCTGCGTACTCAACTTTAGATCTTCACCTAAATTACGAATTAGGGGATATGTTACCAGTTCCTGTAAGTTTGGGTTTTCACATTCTTAATTTAACTGACACTGAATACTTCACATCATATGTAAACGGTGATGGTGGTTTCTATGGTTTAGGTACACGGTATAATATTAGTTTAAGTGTTACACTGTAATAAGTCTAAATTAAGTAACACAAACAAATAACATTCATTTTAAGCCCCAATTTGTTTTAATAAATTGGGGCTTAATTTTTTTAAGTCCTTCTTGTAATAAAATATATACATGTCGACAAGTAAAAAAGCATTAATAACTGGTATAACTGGCCAAGATGGTTCTTATTTAGCGGAACTTTTAATTGAAAAAAAATACGAAGTCCATGGTATTATTAGGCGTAGTAGTTCATTTAACACAGGCAGAATTGATCATATAATTAATAACAAATCTTATAATGAATTCTTTTTTTTACATTATGGAGATGTTACAGATGCGAGCAGTTTAAATCGTATTCTTGATAAAATTAAACCCGATGAAATATATAATTTAGCTGCACAAAGCCATGTAAAAGTTTCATTTGAAATTCCAGATTATACAGCGCAAGTAGATGCTCTTGGTACTCTAAGATTTTTAGACGCAATTAGAGAAACTGGTATCCAACCAAAATTTTACCAAGCTTCAACAAGTGAGTTATATGGTAAGGTTCAAGAAACTCCCCAAAATGAAAACACACCCTTTTATCCAAGGTCACCATATGGTGTAGCTAAACTTTATGCTTATTGGATTATAAAAAACTACAGGGAAGCATATGGGCTCTTCGCTAGTAATGGCATCTTATTTAATCACGAATCACCTAGAAGGGGTGGTACATTTGTTACAAGAAAAATCACAACTGCAGTTTCTCGAATTAAAGAAGGTTATCAAGAAGAATTGTTCTTAGGAAATTTGGATGCTAAAAGAGATTGGGGTTATGCTCCTGAATATGTAAAGGGTATGTGGATGATTATGCAGCAAAAGGAACCCGATGATTATGTACTAGCGACTGGGAAGACATACACTGTTAGAAATTTTGTAGAATTAGCTTTCAATGAAGTAGGGATTGAAATCGAGTGGTCTGGAGAGGGCGTTAACGAAATTGGTGTAGATAAAAAAGATGGAGTAAGGCGCGTTGCGATTAATTCAAAATATTTTAGACCAACTGAGGTTGATTTATTATTAGGAGATGCTTCGAAAGCAAGGTCAATTGGTTGGAAGCCAGAGACGTCCTTGAAAGAACTTGTCAGTATAATGGTTCAATCTGATTGGGAAAAGGTTAAAAAACGTGGATTCTAACTTTATTATTGAAAGATCTAAGGAAATTGATGGTGTTATTATTTTTAAAACCAGTTCCTTTAGTGATGATAGAGGTAATATTTGGACATCATATTTAAAAAATGAAATTGAAAAATTTCTTCCTGATGATATTACATTTAATCATGATAAATTTTCTAGATCTAAAAATAATGTATTACGTGGAATCCATGGGGACAATAAATCATGGAAGTTGGTTACTTGCATTTATGGTGAAATTCAGCAAGTTGTCTTAGATTGTAAAATTGGCTCTAATACATACGGGAAACATCAATCTTTTTTATTAAATGAAAACAAATTTACTTCTATTTTAATTCCGCCATCTTATGGAAATGCCTATCATGTTATCAGTAACGAAGCTATTTACCACTATAAAATTGCATATATTGGTTCATATTATGACGTTGAGGATCAGTTTACTATAAAATGGGATGATCCAAAATTTTCAATTGATTGGAAATTTAAAAATAAACCTATTTTATCTAACAGAGATGAAAAATGAAAGTATATAAAAATAAAGATCTTATTATTTCTATTGTTTATAGAAATGATGATTGGGTTAAGGGATTGAACTTCCTTACACCTGATAATATGTTTATACAAGTAGGGTCATGGTGGTATGATAAGGGTAAAGTACTTGATTCACATGTGCATAATGAGTTTGAGAGGTCAGCTTTTCGTACTCAAGAAATGACTTATGTAAAGAAAGGGTCAATGCTTGTAAAATTATTTGATGAGAAGCATAATTATCTAGAAGAATATACTCTTAATAGTGGTGATCTTGCTGTGTTTGCATATGGTGGACACGGTTATGAAATTCTTGAGGATGACACACAAATTATCGAAGCAAAAAACGGACCATTTACTGATGTTAATACTGATAAAGTGAAATTTTAGCATGAGTAACATTTTTTTTGATATTAAAAAACTTAAAAAATGTGGTAATAATGTTACCATTGGAAAGACTGTAAGAATAAGATACCCTGAATTAGTATCAATTGGGGATAATGTTATCATTGATGATTTTTGTTACATCAGTACTCAATTAAATATTTCATCATATGTTCATATATCCTCCGGGTGTAAGATCATTGGTGGAAAAAAATCTAGAGTTTTTTTTGAAAATTTCTCTACATTATCACCAAATGTTGTATTGGTGGCAAGGAGTGATGATTATATTTCTGGAATAGCTACTCCATTAGTTGATGAAAAATATAAAGGTGATATTTCAAAGAGTGATATTCATATAAAAAAACATGTAATTATTGGTTCAAATAGTGTTGTTTTACCAGGTGTTGTGGCTAACCAAGGTTCTGGCCTTGGCGCTTTATCTTTAGTAAATAAAGACCTCGAGCCATGGTATTTATATGCAGGGGTGCCATCAAAAAAGATTAAAAGAAGATCAAAGAGCGAGATTTTATCTATGGAAAAAGCTTTTTTATCAAATAATTAAAAAATGTAAAAAATAAAACTATTTTAAAGAAATAATTTTGAATTATCATTCATTAATGATTCATTCAATTGATAAATATTTTATTTTTTTAACTTGGAACTATAACCATCTATTGTAAAGATTTTTAAAATGAAAAATAATACACTATATGTGGAATACTAGTGTAATGTATGATACTATAAAAAATAAGTATATAGAGTATTATAATAATTAGGATAAAATATGAGTTTTAGTGCTGTAAAAGAGTTTGAAGAAAAAATTGCTAGTTTTTATGGAGCTCGGTGGGGAGTGGCAGTTGATGCCTGTACTCATGGCATTGAATTATGCCTAAGATATCTTGCTGTGGATAAAATCATAGTGCCAAAAAGAACATATTTATCTGTTCCAATGTTAGCCAACAAAATGAATATTGATTTGGAGTGGAAAGATGAAAACTGGGATGAATATTATGAAATAGGCAATACAAAAGTTTACGATGCTGCTGTGCTTTGGAGAAAAAATAGTTACATACCGAGTTCGTTCATGTGTATAAGTTTTCAATTTCAGAAGCATTTAAGTTTAGGAAGAGGTGGAATGATTCTTACAGATAACGAAAGTGCTAGGAATACTTTAAAAAAAATGTCATATGATGGTAGGTCGCCAGAATTACCTTGGAGAGATCAAAATGTAGAAATTATGGGTTACCATTATTATATGACTCCTGAAACTGCACAAATGGGTTTAGATAAGTTTGAAGACGCTAAAACTAAAATACCAAGAAAGTGGGTAGTAGATGATTGGCCTGATTTAACAAAAATGGATGTATTTAAATGACCTATTTAACGATGTTTTTGAATCTCAAGTTCGCATTTATAATTTTTCTGCCATCCTTGATTGGAGTAAAATATTAATACTCGAAATTTTGGGCGCACAAGGTTATGTTTAATAATTGGACGAGCATCTGCTAATGTTAATGGAAGCACAATATTTTTAGATAATATAGTTGGAAGCATTAAATCATTGGGTTGTGATGTTCATTTAATTGATTTTACCCAAATTATCGAACAGTTGAAAAATAAAAAAGTTAGTAACGAATCTTTTAGACAGTCAGTAAGCGATAACATTTACAAAAATGTGATGACTTTCAATAGTAAAAAACCTTTTGATTTGGTATTATCATTTTTAGACGCAAATATTGTTGGTCCTGATTTTTTTATTGATATACAAAAAAATATTTTTACTGTGAATTTTTCATGTAACTATCATCAGTTTGAAGATCTACATAAAGAAATCGCTCCTTACATTGGTTTGAACACATACGTTAGTATTCCTCACAAAAATAAATATGATGAAGTTGGAGCTAATTGTTATTGGCTTCCATTTGCTGCAAATCCTAGGCTGTACAAAAATAATAAAAATAAATTAAAAAACATAAGTTTCATTGGAACTTCATATGGGGAAAGACCGTATTATTTATGGAGAATATTACAAAATAGCATTCCAATCGACATTTATGGTCCACATTGGGTGGCTAAATCTGAATTAAGTAGAAAAATCAAACGTCTCATATTTTCCAGTTTATCTTTTATAGGAAATACCAAAAATAAACTAAGGTATCTTGACAAAAACAAAAGATTACTTTTGCTAGAAATATTAAAAAAAAATTATAAAGATTTTCTAAAAGGACCACTCAATGACAAAGAAATGATTGATATTTATGGGTCCTCAAAAATAATACTTAATTTTTCAGAATCAAGAATTAATCATGATTATTTTAATTCGGAAGTTTTATTTGGTTGTAATCATAGAGACTTTGAGGTGCCTATGAGTGGTGCTTTGCTTTTAACACAACATTCTGATGAGTTAGAGTTTTTTTTTGACGAGGGTAAAGAAGTAATAAGTTTTAAAAACGAATTTGAAATGATAGACAAAATCAAATATTATATGTCCAATGATGATATAAGAAAAAAAATCGCAGTTGCTGGTTATCAAAAGGCCTTGAAGGAGCATACTTGGGTAAAAAGATTCGAAGATCTTTTTGACCATTTACATAAAAATTATTCGCTCAATACAAAACCAATCTAGTGGAGAAAAAAATATGAGAGTTCTTATTACAGGTGCAGGGGGTTTTATTGCCTCTCATTTAACAGAGCTTTGTGTTACGCTAGGATATGATGTTAAAGTCTTCATTCATTATAACTCAAATAATCATTGGGGATGGTTAGAAAACTCAGAAATTAAAAATGATATTGAAGTTATTGCAGGAGATGTTCGAGACTACGATTCCGTATCTAAGGCTGTTAAGGGATCTAATACTGTATTTCACTTAGCTGCTTTAATTGGAATACCATATTCTTATGTGTCACCTTTAGCCTATATCAAAACGAATATCGAGGGAACATATAACATTTTAGAATCATCTAGAGTTGAAGAGGTTAATAATATAATTATAACATCAACCAGTGAAACCTATGGCTCTGCACAATATGTGCCCATAGATGAAAATCATCCTCTTGTAGGACAATCTCCATACTCAGCTTCAAAAATTTCAGCAGATCAATTAGCCATAAGTTATTACAGGTCATTCAATATGCCGGTTAGAATAGTAAGGCCTTTTAATACTTATGGACCTAGACAGTCAGCACGTGCAATAATTCCTAGTATAATTTGTCAAATACTATCTGGGAAAAAAGAAATTCAACTAGGCAATTTAACACCAACTCGTGATTTAACTTATGTTAAAGATACTGTAGAAGGTTTCATTGAAATTATGAAGTCAGATAAATTAATAGGTGAAGTCACAAACATTGGTATGAATGATGAAATTTCGATTGGTGAGTTAGTTGAAATAATTTCAAAAATTTTGAAGCAAGACATAGTAGTTAAAAGTCATCCAAATCGAGTTAGGCCAAAAAATAGTGAGGTAGATAGGCTTTATTGTGATAATTCAAAAATAACTGAATTGACTAATTGGTCTCCTCAGTACGACATATCCAAAGGTTTAAGTGAAACTATAAATTGGATGAAAGATAATATGCATTTTTATAAAGCTGATGTTTACAATATTTAAGAGTTGGAAATATTAAAATGTCAAAAAATATAGTTTTAACTGGAGGTAATGGATTTGTTGGCAGTTTATTAATTAATATTTTAAAAAAAAATGGACATTTAGTAACTAATATTGATTTTAAATCTGGTCATAATATTGAAAACTGGAACAAAGTTAAAAAAGTTAGTGGATTTGATGTTTTAATTCATTTAGCAGCAAAATCCTATGTGCCAGCTTCATATCAAGTTCCACATGATTTTTACAGCATAAACTTGATAGGTACTCTAAATATGCTTGAATTATGTAGATTAAATAATGCAAGTATGATTTACACTAGTTCTTATGTCTATGGAATTCCGCAATATTTACCTATTGATGAATCTCACCCATTAAAACCATTAAATCCATATTCACATACAAAAATTTTAGGTGAAGAATTATGTAAGTCTTATTATGAAAATTTTGGAGTACCAATTACAATTTTAAGGCCTTCAAATATATTTGGATATGGCCAAGATGATAGATTTTTAATTCCAACTATTATTAATCAAATTAACAGTAAAAATATTAAACTAAAGGATAAAAATCCCAAGAGGGATTACATTTATGTCAAAGATGTAGTAGATGCATATGTAAAATGTTTAGATAATCATGATGATAAGTTTAGAATTTTCAATATTGGAAGTGGAGAAAGTCACTCTGTTGAAGATATTGCAAATATGATAATAAAGGTGAGTAAAAAAAATGTTTCTGTGCAATTCAGTAAATCTGATAGGGAGGTTGAGGTGATGGATACTAGGTATAGTATACTTAATGCTAATAAATTTTTAAAATGGGAACCAAAATACAGTCTAAGGAGTGGCGTAAAAGAAATGATAATGTACAAAAAAACTTATAAAAGGAGTATTTAATGTTACCTTTAGCTACAACTACCTGGGATAAAAGAGAAATAGACGCTATGAATGATGTTATTGCGAGTGGACAATTTACGATGAATAAATATGTTAAAAAATTTGAATTAGATTATGCAGAGTATAATGACTCAAAATATTGTGTTATGGTGAATTCAGGATCCTCTGCTAATCTTTTGGCAATATCTTCGTTATTTTATAGAAATTCAGGTATAAAATTACGAATAGGAGATGAGGTAATTGTACCTGCTGTATCCTGGTCAACAACTTATGCACCGCTTATTCAATTTGGTTTAAGGATAAAAGTAGTAGATGTTGATTTAGATACTTTAAATATGGACTTAGAAAAATTAAAAGATGCGATAACAGATAAAACAAGGATGATTGTGTGCGTTAATCTTTTAGGAAATTCTAATGATTTCAAGGTCATTGATAAACTTATAGAGAATAAAGAGATAATCCTTTTTGAAGATAATTGTGAATCTATGGGCGCGACCTATGATGGTAAAAAAACAGGGTCTTTTGGTTTAGTTGGTACTACAAGTACTTTTTTTAGTCATATCATTTCAACTATCGAAGGCGGTTTAATAGTTACTGATGATGAGGAGCTATACCACATTATGTTATCTATGCGCGCACATGGATGGACTAGAGAGCTTCCTGAAAAAAATAAGTTAGCAGAAAAAAGTGATGACGAATTTTATGAGCAATTTCGGTTTATTTTACCCGGCTACAATTTAAGGCCGACAGAATTAAATGGTGCCATTGGCATACAGCAATTAAAAAAAATTGATAATCTGGTTAAAGAAAGAAGAGAAAATGCCAAGGCATATAAAAAGATTATTGGCAGTTTGAATAATATAAAGGTTCAACTAGAAGTTGGAAAAAGTTGTTGGCTAGGCTTTTCTTTGATTATCAAAAACGAAAAAATATTTAGTAGATATGATGTTTTACAAAGTCTTAAAAAAAATGGGATTGAAACCAGACCAATTGTTGCTGGGAATATCGTACATAATGAGTTTTTTAAGAAATATGCTAATTATGAAGTATTCTATGATTTGAATAATTCAGATATTGTTCATGATAATGGTTTTTTTATTGGCAATCATGGATATGATATTTCTGATGGCATTAAAAAAGTGAATCAGATTATTTCTGAATTGTAAATTGGAAAATTATCTTATCATTGGTGGGGCTGGTTTCATTGGTAAAGCCTATAAGAATTTTCTTATTAATAATGGAAATAAAATAACAACTACATCGCAAAATAATAATAATGATGTAGATTATTGTTTTAAATACACCTATAAAAATTTTTTAAATCATTTTAAAAAAAATAGTTATAATAAAATATTCTTTTTAAGTGGTAATTCGTATCCTCAGTATTCTGAAAATGTCTCTGATTTAGATATAAAATTAACAAATATACCGCTTTTGAATATTCTCGAATCTTTGAAAGATGTAAAATCTAAATCTACCTTTTGGTTTTCATCATCTGTTGCAGTATATGGTAAAACAAATAAGACTTTATTATCAGAGGGTGATGTATGTAGACCAATTTCAAAATATGGAGTTAGTAAGCTAATGGGAGAGGAATATGTGAATTATTATTCTCGTGTATATGGTTTAAACGCTGGTTCATTTAGGATATTTTCTACATTTGGTCCTGGCTTGAAACGACAAGTTGTGTATGATATAATTACAAAATTAAAACATAATAGTAAAGATTTAGTTTTATTGGGTACTGGACAGGAGGGTAGAGATATATGTTATGTAGGTAATCAAATTGAAAGAATGCATTTCGTCTCACAAAATATTAAACCAAGTGGAGACATATATAATATTGGCTCAGGTCAAATTTCAACAGTTTCAGAGATTGCAAATTATATTGTCAAAATACTAAAAAAAGATATACCAATTAAATTTTCAAATGATAAACGAACCTTCGATGGTATGCAATGGTGTGCTGATATTTCAAAAATAAGAAGCCTTGGATACACTAAAGAAGAAAAATTATATGATGGCTTGAAAAAGACAATAAAAGAAATGAAAAAAATGTTTTGAAAAAAATTTTATTTGTTCCTGATGTTATTAGTTCAAATGATTCTGGAGCAAGATCTGCATCATATACTGTTAAGATTTTGCTAGATATGGGTTATAATGTTGCGATTTATGCATCCGATATAGATTCAAATAAATTTAAAAAAGCTAATAATTTTATTAGAAGTCATTTTTCCATGATTCAGCATTTTTTATCTTCCTCAATCAAAAATGAATTTCAAAAAGTTTTAAGTGTTTATAAGCCAAATTATGTATTTTTTGCTGGTGGTACAATCAATAAACCATTAGCATTTTATAGTATTTGCATAAAAAAAAGAATTCCGTTTGTTTTTATTGATTATTGTGCCAGTTATTTTTGTTTAAAAATATTTTCTGGTACAAAAAGCGGTCCCTGCCATAAGTGTATTAATGGAAATTTTTTTAACGCTGCAATAAATAATTGTACAGATAGACAAAAAAATAAATATATTTATTTAATAATCGGATCTATAGTTCTATTTCGATTTAGAAAAATTTTAAAACATACACATGGCGCTATAGGTTATGGAAAAACTCAGTTAAATACATATGAAAGTTTTGGTATTCCAAAAAATAAACTTTATGATTCTTCTGTTTTTATTGAAACTAAGGGAATAGCTCTCAATGATGCGAGTGAGGTCGCCCAAGAAGATTTTTTTTTAATATATGGGCAGCAAAGAGTAATCAAAGGTTGGCATTTTTTAAATGAAATTTTTAGAAAATGTTCAAAAATTAAGTTTAAGATCGCAATACATGATGGTTCAAAATCCGACTCTGTAATTAATCAATGGAATCTCGAAGAATTTATTTCAAATGGGCAACTAGAAATTTTAAAAGATTTAGATTGGGATGGTCTCAAAAATAATATATATAAATCTAAAGGCATTATTTTACCATCTATATGGAGTACTACTGGTGAGTTTTCGTTAATTGAAGCTCTTGGTGCAGGAAAACCAGTTGTTACATTTAATGTTGGATTTCATTCAGATTATCTTAGAAATAAACAAAATGCAATGGTTGCAGAGGTAGGTGATTTAGATATTTTTTCAGAAAATATAATAAAATTATCTAAAGATACGGAATTATCGAAAAAAATATCCCTAGGTGCTTTAGAAACTTTTAAGCATATAACTTCGCTCGATAGGCATAAATTTCTATTTAAAAAGCTTTTTAAATAATGAATAATTTTCATTTTAAGGTAGGTAAAAAAACTGTAGCAGTAACTAATTATTTTTTCGGTTCTTTTAATTTAATTATAAATTCTTTCAATGGTCTTTTATTTGTTCCGTTATATTTAAAAAAACTTCGTGACATTGATGAATATGGTGTGTGGCTTGCTTGTTTAGGGATTATAAGCTCTTTGAGTGTATTTGAAATGAATTTAAGTGGGGTAGCTACTCAAAAATATTCTAAAGCAATTTCTGAAAATAAAATATCTAGATTTAAAACATTAATTGCTTCGAATATAATAATAATTTTTTTTTTAATGCTCCTATGCTCTTTCGTCGCAATTGTAATAGTTTTTTATTATCCAAACACTATTGATTCTTTAAACACACCATTTGAAATTAGATTTTCTTTAATTTTGTGTTTTTTGGGTTTTATTGGAATCCAGCTCAGTTTATCGATTGGTGCATTTTTTCAATCTCTTCAAATCACTTTTTTTCAAAATATTATCAATTCAGTTTCACTTCTAATAAATACAATTATTGTGATTTTTTGTCTATATTATTATGAGCTTGGTATAATTTCTTTTTCAATTGGGTATTGTGCTATGGGCTCATTCAATTTTTCATTTCTTTCTATATACTCTCTGATGCTATGGCAAAAAAACTCATTTGGTAAAATAAGTTTTAAAGAATTATTAATAAAAGAAATGCTAAGGGATTCAGCAGGTCTTACAATATCAAATTTATCATTAATGTTAAAGACTAATTTGCAAGCTCCATTAATCGCTGCATTTGTCAATCCAAGTTCTGCAGCGATGTTAAACATAACTAGTAAAATCATTAGCATAAGTGGTACGCTGGTGTCTACAATTTGTTCATCAGTCTACGCTGGCATGTCCCAAATACAAAATCAGCAAAAAAGAGAAGAGGTGATAAATAAGATTGATTTAATAATTGAAAAAATTTCGATGATATTAATTGGCGCTTCTATTTTTTTGACAAAAAACTTTATTTTACTTTGGATGACTCCAAAATTATATGGTGGAATTTTTCTTATGACTTTAATCGTTTTTTCTCAATATTTTTTAATTCGAAAATCATTTTATTCAACTTTAATAATGACGAAAGGAAAATTTAATTCCCTCTCTTTTTGGGTAACTTTTGAATTAATAGTAAATACATTTTTATTAATTTTATTTTTTAATTTACTTTCAAATAAGGTACTTGCTTTTCCATTATCAACTTTATTAAGTACCATATTTATCAATATTGTATTATACCGAATTGAGAGTGGCTTTTATTTTTTTAAATTAAAAAGGCTTATTAGTAATACATTTAATTTTTTATTATTTTTATTCGTCCCACTAATCATATCAGAATATTTATTAAATGTTGATAATAAATTGCTATTTTTACTAATAACATTAATTTATTCTGCTATTTCTTTTATTTTATCCCTAATGCTTGATAAAAATTGGTCAAAAACTTTTTTTGATTTAATTAATAAAATTATATATCGTGTCTGATATTAAGAATACAAATATAATTTTCTTTGTACTTCTATACTGTTTGTACCTGTCACTAATACATTTATTCTCATTAGTCAACCTTGGACCACTAAGTAGTTTTTTAACCTTTTTTTTAGTTACACTAACTTATATAATTATAGCTTTTCCATTAGCCTTTATTTCTATCTTTAAAAGTGATTATAAAAGCATTACTTTAGTTTTAAGTATTATATTTGTATCACGAGTCCTTTTTGGCTTCTTTCATCAAATAATTTTTTTTGGAGTTGATTATTTTCAGGACCCATCAAATTTTATAGGTATTTATGAGGCAGAATGGATGCATAATTTATTGATAAAATATTCTGATCCTAATTCAGAGCTTGCACCATTTTTTTCATTTTCTATAATGTCTGAAGATGGAATTATGAGGGATAAAAGTGCGGAATTACATTTTTATAATTCTATTATTTATAAGTCTTTTGGAAATTATTCATATAATATTATCATTTGGAATTCTCTTCATATAATGCTTATCAGTGCCTTCCTATCATTTATTGCTTTGTCATTGACAAAATCAAATACTATAGCATTCAGAACATTAGTTCTAAGCGCATTTTACCCTAATGGTCTTTTTACTAATATGATGTATAGAGATATTACAGGGTTGGCATTTTTATGTTTTGGATGTTTAATTTTTATTATTTCTAGCCAAAAAGGTACTATTCAATTTGTTTTATCAATTTTAGTATTTTGTGTATGTGGGTATCTATTAAGAGAACCTTATTTTGCATTGATTTTCGTTACATGTTGCTTCATTGGACTTAAAAAAGTATCAAAAGAAAACCCTATTACGCTAGGGTTTGTCGTTCTCTTAGGATCGATAATATTATTTTTAAGTGTCTATACTATTATTCAAATATCTTTTTTCAGATATGCCGTTGGCGATAGTCCGGTAGCCTTTAGTGCTTATCAATTAATAAAAAATATAAAAATTTTTATTTTAGGTCCTTTTCCTTTTTATCAATTTTTTACCAAAGTACATGGTTTCGAATTTCAAGCACAGCATTATCCTTTGATTATTTATAATTGGATAATATTTTACCTTGTATTAACTAACATAAGACAAATTTTAAAGACAAAACTAAGTTCACTATTTTTTATATCTTTAGGATTTTTAAGTTCTTTAATTTTATTTAGTGCTCATCTACATATCGATTACATGGTTCCAGGTATTATTTTTTTAATTCCTATAATTGCAAATTTTAAATTCCCTATGAAGACCTTACTACTTTTCAGTACGATAATTTATTTATCTCTAAATCTTTTTTACTTTATTTTTTCGATGATTTTAACAGGTAATCCTTTTATGGGTATTTTTAGCTAAACAACTTAAAATGAATTCCAATAGTAAATTGATAATAATTGTTGGTGATTGGTCATACCCTCAATACGAATCAGCATTTTCTGCTAGTTTAAAAGAATTTGGGTATGAAGTAGAACCAATAGTTTCGACGAAGTATATAAAAGGTTCATTTAGAAACATTTTAGCACTTATTCCTTTTCCTACTAAATCTATTGTCGAGTTGAACAAAGAGGTAAAATCGACTGTCTATGCAAATAAACCCTGTGCTGTCATTTTTTGGAAATGCACACATATTTTCTCATCAACTATCAAATACATTGGGCAATTAAAAATAAAAACTATTTCATATAATAATGATGATCCATTTAGACACAGGTTTGGAAAATATAGTAAATGGTATGATTATTTTCATTGGTATTGGTACTCTAGATCTCTTAAACATTTCAATTTTAATTTCTTTTACAGGGATATAAATAGAATAGAAGCTTTAAAATATTATAATGCATCTCATGCAAATGTATTAATGCCTTATTATTTACCTGGGCAAAATAAACCCATCAAGCTAAATGATATGGAAAAAAATAAATACAGCTGTGATATTGTTTTTGTAGGTCATTATGAGCAGGATTCAAGGGTAAAGTATCTAGAAGCATTGGTCAATGCTGGATTCAAGGTAAAGCTTTTTGGATCAAGTAAAGTATGGACAAAAAAAGCTCTTGGAAACGAATTATATAATTACTTTTATCCAATACATCACGCTAATGGTGTTGAGTATAATAAAGCAATTAACGGCGCAAAAATATGTTTAGCATTTCTATCTAAATTAAATCGAGATACATATACTAGAAGGTGTTTTGAAATTCCTGCTAGCGGTAAATTAATGTTAGCTGAAAGAACGAAAGATTTGCAAGAGATATATGAAGAAAATGTTGAGGCATGTTACTTTTCTGATGTAAAAGAACTAGTAAAAAAGGCTAGTTGGTTATTAAAAAATGATAAGAATATTAATGAAATAGCTAATAATGGTTACAATAGACTAAAAAGAGATAAACATGATATAAATAGTAGGGTAGCTTATCTCTTAGATGAAGTCGGTTTAAATAATCATAAAGTATAAAATAGGTTATGAAGATTCTAAATATAATGGAAGGTACAGAATTAGGTGGGACAGAGCAATCATCACTAAATCTTATGAAGGGCATGAAAAAATTAGGTCATAAGTTTATAGTTTTATCGCTTTCTCCTCCTGGAATGCTTAAAAAAGAGCTTCAAAAAAATGATATTCCACTACATTCATTCAATATTTCCCTTTTTAATCTTTTTAAAAGCATTTTCTTACTGAAAAAAAAAATAAATGAGTTAAACCCTGACTATATAATTAATACCGGTGGAAATATTATAAGTTTATTTTCAATAGGTAAGGTTTTTAAAAAGAAATCATATTTAGCAATTCATTATCATCATTTTATTGATGATAAATTATTGTATAGATATGTGAGGTGGAAACTATTTTATTATTTTGCTATGAAAAAATTTTCATTTATCACATTTGCCTCTGATTTTATAAGAGATGAGGCGTTAAAGATATCTCCTAGCCTTACGAAACATTCCTTAACAGTAAATAATCCTATTCAAGATAAACAAATAAAAACAGATCATGAAAAAAATGTTTCCAGAGATTTTTTTGGAATTCCGCATGATGCATTTGTAATTGGAAATGCTGGTTGGTTAATAAAAAGAAAAAGGTTTGATGTTTTACTTAAAGTAGGCTATGAACTAAACAAAAAATATAAAAATGTTATAATATTGATTGCAGGAGATGGAAATGAGAAAAATAATTTATTAGCTCAAGCAAAAAAATTAGGTATATCAAAAAAAATTATTTGGTTAGGTTGGTTGAAAAATTTAAATCATTTCTATAATTCAATAGATTATTTAATATTTAATTCAGAAATTGATGCTGTTGGCTTAACCCCTATTGAAGCAATTATAAAAGGCGTAATCCCTTTCTGTTCTATAAAAAATGGTGGGTTAAAAGAGATATTAAAAGATGAGTATTCGTATTTCTTATTGAATGAACATGACATACCAGAAATTGTGAAAAGAATCAATTTTAGTATTAGCAATAAGGATGAAACATATAATCTCTTATTAAAATGTAGAAATTATATTCTTCAAGGAAGTAGTTCAGACTTAGTTTCCAATCAAATAAATAGATTAATTCTAAAATAGGATGTTAAATAAAATTAAAGTAGCATATTTAAATGATACAATGGGACCATATCATTATGAAAGATTGAGATCAGCTAATAAGCATCTTGATTGTATATTCATCGAATTTTCATCCCATGATCACGTTAATTTATGGAAACCAAACACAAAAGAGATAAAAAAAAAGATTGTTCTTTTTAAAGATAAATCAATAATTGAACAATCACCATCTGACATTAAAAAAAAAATAGACTTTACTTTATATCAAAATATTCCTGACGTAGTTTTAATTTCAGGATGGGATTCAATATGCTCTTTATTATCAGCTTTGTGGTGTTTGAGAAATGGTATTCCAATGATTATTTTATCCGAAAGTCAAGAAATTGATTTCCGAAGATCCTTCTTTATTGAATTTATTAAATCCCAATTAATTAAATTATTTGATTCTGCTTTTGTAGGTGGAGTGAATCAAAAAAAATATTTAATTAAGCTTGGGTTTAATTCTTCCAGAATTTTCAAAGGCTGCGACATAGTAGATAATTCACATTTTTTAAAGATGGCAAATGATGCTAGAGATAAAGCTGATTCAAAAATAATGAAAAATTTGGGATTACCTAAGAGATATTTTTTTACTTCTTGTAGACTTGTTAAAAAGAAAAATTTAAAGTTTTTAGTTAAAGCATTTAAATCTTTTTCAATTAAAAATAAAAGTTGGAAACTCTTAATTGCTGGAGACGGACCTCAAAAGGAAGACCTTCTAAACTTGGTAAGTTCTTTAGGATTAAACGAAAAAGTGATTTTCTTAGGTTATGTATCATATGATGAAATTCCAAAATACTATGCTATGTCTTCATGCTTTATACTTCCGAGTACCACTGAACAATGGGGTCTGGTAGTGAATGAGGCGTTAGCTTCCGGAATTCCAGTTATAATATCTGAACGCTGTGGCTCTGCTGCAGAATTAGTTTTAGACAATGATGTAGGTTATATATTTGACCCCTATGACAGTGATGATTTAATAGATAAAATGACTAAAATGGTTGATAGTGATATTAGGCTAAAATTTTCTAGTAATACCTACAAGGTAATTTCAAAATATAATTCTTCTTATTTTGGGGAAAGTCTAATGAAAGCTAGCGAAAGTGCAATAAAAAATTACGATAGCAATAAGAGTGTCTTTTCAAAGATAATTTTAAAAACTTTAATTTTATATAAAAATTTAAAATGAGAAAAATTGAAGTTTTTGCACCCAATATTTCACATGGTGGCGGTAAAATTCTTTTAGAACAATTGCTAGATGCTCTAATTAATTTAAATTTATTAAAAAAAGCTTATGTTTCTTACAATTTATATAATCATGCTCAAAAATATGATATAGATCTTTTTAAATTCTATAAATCAAATATCATTCATAGGCTCTACAGCCAATATGAAATTCATAATAGTGTTGAAGTAAATAGAAAAATAATTTTTTTTGGTAATTGGCCTCCATTTATGAAAGTAAATGGTACGTCTATCCTATATTTACATAATAAACTGCTATTGACCGATAATTCAAAATTAGGATTAAGTAAGTTGTTAAAAATAAAATTAAGTCTACATAAGAAGATTATAAAATTATTTAAACATAATTTAAATGTAATATATGTACAAACTCGAGAAATGAAAGAATTGGCGGATTTTGTATTAAATCCAGTTAAGGTAGAGCTTAAACCTTTTGTTAGTCCCAAAGTTCTTAATCAAAAAAATAAAAAAAAATATGATTTTATATATTCTTCCTATGGTTATGCTTATAAAAACCACGGTTTATTATTAAAAGCATGGGTCCTATTAGCAAAAGAGAATATTTTTCCATCACTTTTTCTTACATTAGATAGTAAAATGGATAACGTTTTGATAGATAGGATAGAAAATTTAAAAAAATCTTTTGACCTAAAAATTGATATTGGTAAAGACTTAAAGAATGATGATGTTTACAATGTTTATGCAAAATCTAATGCGTTAATTTGGCCTTCATTCATAGAATCATTTGGTCTGCCTCTTATTGAAGCAGCAGTTAACGAGCTTGATATTATATCTGCAAATCTACCATATGTGTATGATATATTAGAGCCAAGCCTAGTTTTTGACCCGAATGATGAAAAAGATTTAGTGAATACTATAAAAAATTATTTGTTAAAAAATGAACATAAAATAAAGAAAAGTAAATTAAATATAAAAATAGATTCCGCAGATGCATTTATAAAAAGTATAAAGTGGAATTATTAAGTTTCATTTATAGATTACTATAAATTGAATATTTACATTATGTAATGAAATGATTAAAAAGTTTATAAAAAACATACCCTTTTTATTTTCAATAATAAAAATAATTACGGATAGAAGATATTTTTATCATTACATCCAAGGATTTATTGAGAAAAGGAATAGTAGGAATTTTTTAGCTTTAATTGAAAGTAAGATATTTGGTAAAAAGTCATATAACATAAATTATGATACTAATCACTTTGAGAAATATTTAGAGCTAAAGAGCTCAGGATATTTGTTGAATCCAGTAAAAATTAATAGTGAAAAGGTCAACTGTATTATCGAATTTTTGAATGGTTGCAAATGCTACGATCCAGATAATAACCTTAAAAATATTGATCCAATAAAACCTTCGCTTATCACAACAAGAGCTTTTTATGACAATGCAGATATCACAAAAGCGCCTGGCGTATTAAAATTAGCAAATGATGAAAATATTTTAAGAATTGCTGAAGAATATTTTGGTGCTATTCCAAAAATAGATTCCATTTGGGCTTGGTGGACATTTCCTAATGACAATATACCTCCGACACAATCCTTTCATAGAGACATGGATACTTTAAACTTTTTGAAATTTTTCGTTTACCTAACGGATGTTGATGAAAATTCAGGTCCCCATGTATTAGTTAAAGGTTCTCACAATTCATCGTTTGCTGCTGCAAAAGATAAGATGCATAGTGATAGTGAAATCTTAAAATTGTTTTCTGAAGAGGACATAGTTGAGATTACTGGTAAATCTGGATACTGTTTTTTAGCAGATTTATTTGCATTACATAAAGGCAAAAATGCAATTGAATCTCCAAGACTGGTATTGCAAATAATTTATTCTATTATTCAAACACCTTTCGGTCCTAAAAAGCCATATATAAAATTGGATGAAGCAAAAAATCTATTAAATGAAGATTACTCAAAGTATACTAATAGTAATATTATAATTAATTAATTAAAATATACTACATACGTAAGTAGTCAAATTTAGCATTTTACCATTTACACTCTGAAAAGTAGTTTTTTTTAAAAAGTGTTCGTAGGAATCGTGTTAAATAATTTACTTATATACTTTCTCAGGTAAACATATAACTATGATTATATTATGAATTTTAAAGATAAAATTGTTTTAATAACAGGGGGTACCGGTTCTTTTGGGAATGCCGTTCTTAAAAAGCTATTATCGTTTAGCATTAAAGAAGTTAGAATTTTTAGTAGAGATGAGTTAAAACAAGATAATATGCGAAAGAAATACAAAGATTCAAGGATTAAATTTTACATCGGTGATGTCAGAAATAAATCGAGCATAGATAATGCAATTAAAGGAGTTGATTTTCTTTTTCATGCGGCAGCATTAAAACAAGTGCCTACTTGTGAATTTTTTCCAATGGAGGCTGTTCAAACAAATGTTGTGGGATGTGAAAATGTCATTGAATCTGCAATAAAATTTAATGTTAGTAAATGTATTATACTTAGTACTGATAAAGCAGTATATCCAATTAATGCTATGGGTCTATCAAAGGCTATGTCTGAAAAAATTATGATTGCAAAAGCTAGAAACCTAAATAATGAAAATACAATAGTATGTGGTACCCGCTATGGTAATGTAATGGCGTCAAGAGGATCTGTGATTCCATTATTTATCGAACAGATAATTGGCGGTAAAGACTTGACTATTACTGATCCAAATATGACAAGATTTATGATGACACTTGATGACGCTGTTAATTTAGTTTTGTATGCTTTTGAGTGTGGGGAAAATGGTGATATTTTTGTACAAAAGGCGCCTGCATGCACAGTCGATGATTTAGCAAAAAGTTTAATTGAACTTTTTGATTCAGAGGTAAATATTAAAACTATTGGAACTAGACATGGAGAAAAGTTATTTGAAACCTTAGTTAATCGGGAGGAGATGACTAAAGCTATAGATTTAGGTGATTATTATAAAATACCATCTGACAATAGAAATTTAGATTATGACCTTTACTTCACTGATGGAGAAAGTAATATTTCGGTTGTGGAGGAATATAATTCTCATAATACATCTAGATTAAATAATGAGTCTTTAAAAAATTTGTTGCTCAGAGTTGATTTTGTAGTTAAAGCAATCAAAGGGTTAAATTCGATTTAAATTAAATGAAATGGATGATATTATCAGAGTCGGAGTAACTGGGAATAGTGGTTTTTTAGGAAAACATCTTCATAACTATTTAAATCTTCAAAAAGACATTAGTTTAGTCTTTTATGCTAAGAGTTTTTTTTTAAACCCCTCTTCATTATCATCTTTTGTAGATCAATGCGATTGTATAATCCATTTAGCCGGACTAAATCGCCACGATGACCAAAATATATTATATAAGACAAATGTAGATTTAGTGAAAAAGTTGATTGATGCGTGTGAATTAAGTAGAAGAAAAAAGCACATTATTTTTTCATCCTCAATTCAAATTAAAAATGAATCCATGTATTCTAAATCTAAATTAGAAGGTGCTAGATTATTTAAGGATTGGGCAGAGAGAAGTGGAAATAGTTTTACAAATTTGATCATTCCAAATATATATGGTCCATTTGGTAAGCCTTTTTACAACTCATTCATATCTACTTTTTGCTATCAACTTATTAATGAAAAGCCCCCTGTAATAGATGAGGATAGGAAGGTTAAATTAATTTACGTTGGTTCTGTTGTTGAAAAAATTTACAATATTATTAAAAATGATGAAAAATTTGAAAAAAAAATCTTCAATTACAAAGATATTGAAATAGAGTATGATAAAAAAAAGTATGTTTCAGAAGTTCTAAGTATGTTAAAAAAATTCGATAATCAATATAAAAAAAGGGACCTCATACCTAATCTTTCATCAAATTTTAAATTAAGTTTATTTAACACTTATAGATCTTATTTACCAACTGAATATTTCCCCAAAAAACATATCCAAAATATTGATTATCGTGGAAAGTTCGTTGAGCTAGTTAGATCTGATAATTTAGGTCAATTTTCATATTCGATAACTAAACCAGGAATTTTGAGGGGACAGCATTTTCACACCAAAAAAGTTGAAAGATTTATTGTCATAGGCGGAACAGCTATAATACGATTAAGAAAAGTTGGCTCTGATGAAATTATTGAATATCATTTAGATGGAAATAATCCTAGTTACGTTGACATTCCAATATGGCATACTCATAATATTGAGAATGTTGGTACAGATAGTTTAATAACATTATTTTGGGTAAATGAACATTTTGATAATGATAATCCAGATACATTCTTTGAGGAGGTATAATTTTTATGCAAAAAAATAAAATAAAAGTTATGACCATAGTTGGTACAAGACCTGAACTGATTAGATTATGCAGGGTTATTTCTAAGTTGGAAAATAATGTAAATCATATTTTAATTCACACCGGTCAAAATTATGATTATGAGTTAAATGAAACTTTTTTTAAAGATTTGAAGATTTCTAAACCAAAATATTATCTTAATGTTGATACCTCGTCTCTTGGTAAGGTTTTAGGAGGTATTCTAATAGGACTAGAGCCAATACTTAAAAAAGAGAAACCTGATGCTGTTTTAATTTTGGGAGATACTAATAGTAGTATAGCTTCAATAATTGTTAAACGTTATCATATCCCAATTTATCACATGGAAGCTGGCAATAGATCTTTTGATTTAAATGTCCCTGAAGAAATTAATAGGAGGTTTATTGATCATATATCAGATTTTAATCTTGTATATACTGAACATTCTAGGAGGCACCTACTATCAGAGGGTCTTCATCATAGGCGAATATACCTAACTGGATCTCCCATGAAAGAAGTTCTAGACAAACATTTAGTTGATATAAACGAATCAAAGATTTTGAATAGGTTAAATCTAGAAAAAGAAAATTATTTTCTTATCAGTATGCATAGAGAAGAAAATGTAGATGATATTAAAAATCTTAAAGATATTATTTTTATTTTAAATGAAATTGCCGAAAAATATAAAATCCCTGTTATATTCTCTACTCATCCCCGCACACAAAAAATGTTAGATAAATTGAAAGACATAAAAAGGAATAAATTGATTCAATTTCTAAAACCTTTTGGATTTTTTGATTATTTAAAGCTTCAAATTAATTCAAAATGTGTTATTTCGGATAGTGGAACGATAAGCGAGGAATCATCAATTTTAAATTTTCCAGCAATTACTATTAGGAATTCTATGGAAAGACCTGAAGCTTTAGATGTAGGTTCGATAATTATAACAGGGTTTGATTTAAATATTGTTTTAACTTCAATCGAAGTAGTAATCAATCAATATAAAGAATGTAATAATTACCAAATTCCTAATGAATACTTGGTAAACGATGTTTCACAAAGAGTTTTAAATCTTATACTTGGTACCTCCAGACTAAGTAATAAATGGGATTCGATAAACTCTGATTTATAGCCGTATAATTGAAAATACTCATAGTATCTCAATATTTCTGGCCTGAAAATTTTAGAATTAATGACCTAGCTATAGGGTTAAAAAGTAAGGGGCATTCTGTGTCTGTTTTGACTGGAGTTCCCAATTATCCAGATGGAAAGATTTATAAAGGGTATTCTTTTTTTTCAAATGATGAAATATACGAAGGAATTAAAATATATAGATCTCCAATGATTAATAGAGGTAATGGAAATTCTTTTCGGCTTTTTCTAAATTATTTTTCTTATGCATTTTTTGCCTCTATCAAATCACTTTTCATTCAAAGAAACAAATTTGATATTATATTTGTTTATGAACCCTCGCCCATAACTGTGGTTATACCAGCAATTATCATTAAAAAATTAAAAAAAATACCTCTAGTATTATGGGTGCAGGACTTATGGCCAGAAAGTATAGAAGCGGTTAATGTTAAATTACCAAATATTGTATTTTCTTCATTAAATAAATTTGTTAGCTATGCTTATTCAAAATGTGATAAAATATTAGTTACATCTAAAGGCTATATAAATTCTATAACACAAAAAAATATAAATATTGACAAGTTAATGTTCTTCCCTCAGTGGGCTGAGCCCATCTTCAGACCAATCGATAAAGATGACCAAATTCAAAAAATAATGCCATCAGGTTTTATCGTGATGTTTGCGGGAAACATAGGAACCGCTCAGGATTTTAAAACTATTATTAAAGCTGCTAACATCGTTAAAAATGATAACCAAATACATTGGGTTATAATTGGTAGTGGTAGGATGAAAGATTATGTTGATAAAGAAATTAAAAGACTAGAACTCGATAATGTCCACATGATTGGAAGATATCCATTAGATGATATGCCTAAGTTTTTTGCATTCGCAGATTTATTATTGATTTCACTAAAAAAATCAAGAATTTTTTCTTTGACTATTCCTGCAAAAATTCAAGCATACTTAGCTTGTGGTAGGCCTATTTTGTCAATGCTAGAGGGAGAAGGGGCAAAAATTATCGAGGATGCTAAGGCTGGTATTAATTTTTCGCCTGGAGATTATAATTCACTAGCTAAAGGATTGCTTAGAATTAAAAACGAAAAAGCTGAGCTATCAAAAATGGGTTTAAATGCTAGGAACTATTATTTGAAAAATTTTGATAGAGACAAATTATTAGAAAAATTAATTAAGGAATTAAATAATTTAGTTTTATAAAGTTTTAGTATATATCAAATTTATATTTATGTAAATATAGGGATTTCAGGATATTCTACTTTTATTTCCTCTAATTTGTCAGTAATGTCGATGTAGTCTTCAGTTGTTCCCAAATCTTTCCACAGACCCTCATGCATGTATGATACTATCTTATTTTTATTTTTTACCATTTGATTTACTAGACTAGGAAAATCCAGGTAATTTATATTTTTGATATGCTTTTTTATTGAATTTTTGTTTATTGCATAAACCCCTATACTAACAATAAATTTTTTTGATGGTTTTTCTATGTAGTTTATGATGTTTTGATTTTCATCTAAATCTAAAACACCTAACCTTATATTATGGTTTTGTTTGTAAGTAGTTATTGTTATATCAGATTTTCTGCCCTTATGGATAGAAAACAAATGTTTAAAATTCAAGTTATGTAAAATATCACCATTCAGAACAAAAAAGTCCTCCTCCAATCTTTCTTCAATTAGTGATAGTCCGCCTACGGTTCCTAAAGGACGCTCCTCGTAAGAATAAGATATCTCTAAACCATATTTACTACCATCTCCTATAGCATTTTGAATTAACTCTCCAAGATAACCGACTGCAATGATGATTTTTTTGACACCACAATCTGCTAGTTGCCTAATATTTATATCAATAATTGATCTAAGACCAATTGGAAGTAAAGGTTTAGGTAGAATGTGAGTATATGGTCTTAGCCTAGTACCTTTTCCTCCAGCCATTATTATTGCTTGCAATTATATACCTTCCTATTTGATTTTCTAATTGAAAAATTACTAATTAAATTAATGAACGAACCTAAAAAAAATAATTTATGATAACGATTTTTTTTGAAATTGTATATTTGTTCCATCAATGAGTCCGCCAATGCTTGAAAAATATTCTAATAAGTTTTTATCAATTGGCTCATCAATTGTTTCGGCATTAAATGATAAATATAATAATCCCTTATCATTGAGATATTTATTAATTTGATTAAAGAAAAACTTCCATTCTTTTATATGCCAAACCTCTTTAGTTCGATGAGCATTAAAGCAAATCATAAATGAAGTAATAATATCATAACTTTGTTTCAGTTTTAATTCTTCATACTTATTTATTTTGACATTTTGAATTTTAACCTTCAGTTTGTTAGTTACTTTTTCGTATAAATTATTTTCAGAATTTTTTAAATCAGTACCCTCTGCCGAGTGACCAAAATGATTACAGATATAAGGGAAATAACCAAATCCTGTACTAATGTCTAATATTTTTAGTCCGGTTTTATTATGTAGGTTTAGTTTAAAAGTTCGATTTAAGTTCTCGAATACCCATACATCTAGGTCAAGATATTTTGAATTATTTAAATTTTTATAATCTGATTTATCAAAATATTCATGTATTTCATTTTTTAGTAAATGGTTTAAATTTTTTTTTAACTCTAGGTATATTTTCAAAAAACTAAAAAGAGTGAAAATATTTAATAAGTGTTTTTTATTTTTAAACCTACCTATTAAAATTTTCACTCTTTTTAGTTTACTGAACATTTTTTATTATTTATATAATATTCTATTTATAACATTATAAATATTGTAAATATCTAGATTAATTTTTTTTAGATATGATATTATTAATTTCCTAAAGCGAAATTATAGATATTTAAATATCTATTGACAAATTTATCGAGGTTGTAGTTTTTATAAGTGTAGTCCATTATTTCTTGACCTAATTTAATCAATAAATCTCTGTCTTTAATTAATCTTATTGAATTGTTTGCTAGGTCATCAACTTTATTAAGTTTAACTAAACAATGTTTTTTAAAGTTTTTTAGCATTTCACTATTTCCATCAACATCTGTAGCTATTATTGGTATACCCATCGCCATTGCTTCTAGATTAGCTATGGAGAAGCCTTCACTTAGTGATGTGGACCAGTAAATTGTAGCTTTTTTTAAATGATCCTGAACGTTTTCAACTTTTCCAAGGAATTTGACTTTATCTAAAATATTTAACTTATCAGCAATGTTAATTAATTTTAATTTATCTTGACCATCTCCAATAATTTGAAGTTCTACATCAAATCCTTCATCGATTATTTTTCTTAATGCGTATAAACCCATTATTTGATTTTTTGTTTTATAAAGCGTTCCTATCATGATAATTGTAGACTTTTTAGTCGGATAATGATTTGAAGAAAGTTTTTTAATGCGACTTAAATCAATAGCATTTTTAATTACTGTATTACAATTTTTATTATATTTAGTTAAGTAAGTATTTAAAATTTTTTGAGATGTATCATTACATGCAACTAAGTGAAAATTTTTTTTCAGTATTGATAGTTTTTCAAGTTTAATTAGTATTTTAGTTGATATGGACATTTTTTCTCCATTTGATGGAGATGCTTTAAATGGAATAGAATTTTGGAAAGTTCTGATAATGGGATTTTCATTTATAAGTAAACATGCTATGCTATCATTCCGAAGATGCGTATGAATGATGTCTGGTTTAAATATTTTAATTTGATTCTTTAATTTTAACATAATTAGAGGTAAATATGGAATAAAGCGTATTTTCTCTTTATTTAGAAGGTTGCTGTAGCTGATATTAAAATGGTCTAATTCTGGTTTAAAAAAATTTTTTGGGATGATTGTGCAAATTTGATTCTCATGCCCTCTGGCATTCAGCCCTTTAACTAAATCTATGAGGATTCTTTCTGCGCCGCCATTCCTTAATGAATATATTATGTGTAGTATTTTCATGTTTTTATTTCATTTAAGCAAAGACAGATTTTCAATCAATGTATTTATTTATAAATGATAAAATTTGTATGCAAGGTTAGAGAAATTGAGATTTCTTAGATTAGAAGATCAAAATTATCTGTCTTTAAGATTTAAACATGTTATAATTTAAAACTCTTTGCAAAAATAAAATTGAATTTTATTGATATGGACCGACTTATTATTAATGAAAAGGGCATTAGTGTTTCAATTATAGTTTTTTTAATTTTCCAATTAATAGGATAAACAAATCATGAAAATTTTTAAAATAAGAAATATAGTTTACACATTTCTTATTTGTTCAATTAGCGCAAACAATTTTAAAGAAGCTCATGATAGTATATTAGATAATCAGGCAATTATAGAAAATACTGCGTGGTTTATGGATAGTACATATAAAAACAATGAGCCTGATTTAAATGATTTTAAAAATTGCATCATAGAGTTTCAGGGGTTTCAGTATGAGAAAAATACAAACTATAATTTCAATCTAATTTTGAAAGGTAAAATTTCTCCATTTTATTTTTTTATAAATCCATTAATCACCAATTATGAAAATCCTGAGTTGTTTTTTGGCCATAAATATAAAAAATACGGGGTAAGTCCAGGTATTTTAAGAGCGTTCATCATATATAAAAATGAATTTTTATTTTTCAAAATGGGCCGTTCATCAGTTAGATGGGGTGAATCTAAATTATCTTCTTTGATACAATCGAATAGAATACCGCCTTATGAAAATTTTCAATTTAAATTTGAAAAATATAACTTTAAATATCATTTTTTTTTAGGGCAATTAAGTTCTGGTACTTTGAATGATACTTTATCTAATTCTTATCATAGGATAAAAAGATTCATCTCTGGTAGAAGAGTATTGTGGAAAATAAACAAAAGATTAACTGTAGGTTTTGGTGATCAAATCATTTATTCTGGCCAAAATAGGGGAGTAGAGATGACATATTTAAATCCTTTTAACCCATATTTTTTTGCTGGCATAGAAAATACAGAAAATGAAAAAGATTCTAAAAATTTTACTGACAATGATAATTCAATGCTGTTTTTTCATAGTAGAATTAGGTATAAAGTTGTATCCCTTTATTCTGAGTTGTTAATTGATGATTATCAATTAGATGAAACAATTAGAGATAATCAATTAGCGTATACTATTGGGATTGATGGGAAAATAAAATATGGTGCAGGTCTTTTTTGGGCTTTTGAATGGACAAAAGTAGATAGGTGGACATATCTTCACAAAGGGCAAAATACTCATTATACCAATGCAGGGCATCCTATTGGTTATTTATTTGGCCCTGATCTAGAAAATTTTCAATTATACATTAAATACAAAATAACAAAAGATGTGGAATTTGTAACTAATGTTAATAGTTTGAAAAAAGGGGGAAATAAAATCACATCCATATGGCAAAATAATAAAGACATTAATTCTTTAGATGAATACAAGCATTACTATATCAGCAATTTTAGCTTAATAAAAAGATTTGATAATGTTGAATTAAAGTTTGGATTTGCAAATAATTTAATAAAAAATGATTTTGTATTATTAAATGAAGAGATTAAAAATAATTACAATGCTTTCGTTAGTTTAACTTATCAATTTAGAAGAAATTACACTCTCAATATAGATAATGGTTAATATTAGTAGCAATAAGCGTGTTTTAATTGCGGGAATTTCTGGTAATTTGGGTTCTTATTTATATACTAATATTAAAAATAAAGATAATATTTTTTCAATTGGACGAGATGAAAATACAACCCAGAATTATAATAAGCTTAATTTCAATAGTACTTCGCAAATGGATTTATTTTTCGAAAACGCTAAATGTTTTGATATTTTTATTTTTTTTATTGGTTTAGCACATAATAAAGGCGATGCTAGCACATTTTCGAACCATCACCATGCAAACTATGAAATTTTAAAAAATCTTTTAAGTTCTGCAAGAAAACAAAATAAAGTTCCTAAGAAAATAATATATACAAGTACTATTTCTGTCTATGGTGAGAGGTATAGCTTAGAAAACTATAATGAGGATTTAAAACCAATTCCATTTAGTCCATATGCAATTACAAAAAGGAAGGCTGAGGAATTATTAATTGAAAAGTATAAAGATATATCATGGATATTGCGACTAGGGCCTGTTTATAGCAAAAACTTTATGTTAAATATAAAAAGAAGAACAAAATTCCTTGGCTTTCACACTAAAATAGGTTCAGGCAATAATAAACTATCACTATGTAATATTAAAAATATAGGGTTTGTTATCGAACATATTATTAACAATAAAATCCCAAACGGAGTATACAACCTGGTTGATGGTGTAGATTATTCATATAATGATTTAATAAAGTTATACAACAAAAAAAACATTCTAAGAATTCCTAGATTTTTTATTTTTTTAATTTATTATTTTTCTGAAAAACTTAACCTTGTTTTTTTAAAAGAAAATTCAATAAAACTGATAACCAACAATATTTTTTCTTCTAAAAAAATTCAAAAATTCATAGCCTTGCCATATTCATTGAAAGACTTATAAAAATGATTAGTCGAATTATTGCCTTTATGTTATTAATAATATTGTCGCCACTGTTTATAATAATATCTTTAATAGTTTTTTTGAGTGATGGTTTTCCTATTTTTTTCACTCAAAATAGGAAAGGGTACATGAACTCTAATTTTAACTTGATAAAATTTAGAACAATGAAAAAACACACTCCTACAGTAGCAACTCATTTAATAGATAACCCTAATCAGTATTACATAAATTTTGGTAGACTATTAAGAAAACTAAGTTTAGATGAATTACCGCAATTGATGAATTTAGTAAAAGGTGAAATGTCTTTTGTCGGTCCAAGGCCTGCTTTGTTTAACCAACATGACCTAATTACATTAAGAAAAAAAAACAATATTCATCATTTAAAGCCTGGCATTACAGGCTGGGCGCAGATAAATGGTCGAGATGAATTAAATATCGTTGATAAGGTAAAAGCAGATACCTACTATAAAAATAATAAGTCATTTTATCTTGATGTGAAAATAATAATTTTCACTGTAATTTATATTTTCACTGGCAAAGGGGTAAGTCATTAGTAAAATAAGATTGTTTTTTAATTATCACTTTATTTAATTCATAGTGGTAGCATCATCAAAAAAATTTGTTATATATATTTACAAATGATTATTCTGCTAGTTGACATTAATAAATTGTACTAAAAAGTTTTAAATAAATCTAATATTTGTTTTAAAAATTAATTTTTAAAAAGTTGAATAAATTTTATTTTTTTAAATGATATTAAATTGAAATGGAAAAATAAAGATGAGTGATGATAATTATACGAACGTATATTAATTACTATCAAAAATTAAAAGTGGAAGTAAAATGACTTTATATAACTACTTAAAGAAAAGATTTCAAGATAGAAATTTTCTATATTTGTTATCTGCTGACATTTTCTTGGTACTTTTGTCATTCTATTTAAGTGCAATTTTTAGGTTTGATTTTAAAATACCTAATAATTTGATAGCTTTAATTGATTATAAAATCATTATTTCAGGCCTTTTCATAAAGATTTTTTGCTTTAGAATGTTTGGCATTTACAGAGGCATGTGGCGTTTTACTAGTGTTTGGGATATGTTTAATATTATCAAAGCAAATATTCTTGCCACCGCCATAATAATAATGCTAATAGGTAATACAATTAGCTTCGATATTTTTTCAAGGTCGGTTTTTATTATTGACTTTATTATTTGTATTGGCTTTATAAGCATATCCAGGCTAGGTATAAGATTATTCTTTTCTCATGTATTAGCAATGATAAGGACTAAAGGACACATTGCGATTAAGAAGAAAAAAATCCTATTAATCGGCGCTGGTGATACGGGTTTAGCTATACTGCGGCAAATTCAACAAAAGCCTAATTATCCAATAGAAATCATTGGTTTTATTGATGATGATTTTTCAAAGATTGGAAAAAAAATACATGGAGTTCCTATTTTTGGTCCTCTAGATAACTTGAAAAATATTAAAATATATTTTGATGAAGTATACATATGCGTTCCATCTGCAACCAAAATTGAGATGAGAAGAATAGTTGATGTTTGTAAATTATTAGATCGTCCCTTTAAAACTTTACCCTCAATTTCAGAAATGATTGAAGGGAAAGTATCTATCAACCAATTTAGAGATGTTTCAATATTGGATTTACTTGGAAGAGAGGAGATTAATCTAGATAAAAGAGCCATAAATCAATTTATTAAAGGGAAAAGGGTGTTGATAACTGGATCAGGTGGAAGTATTGGGTCTGAATTAGTGCGGCAGTGTATCAAATTTGAGCCTGCTGTATTAATCATGATGGAAATAAGCGAATTAAACCTATTTAAACTAGATAGAGAACTAAAGGCTGAGAACTCAAGCATATTAATTAAGTCTATATTATCAGATGTTAGAGATCCGTTTATTGTAGATCAAATATTTAATGAGTACCGACCTCAAGTTGTTTTTCATGCTGCAGCTTATAAACATGTTCCTATACAAGAGTCATTTCCCTGGGAGGCTGTAAAAACAAATATTTTTGGTACCTCTAATGTAGCACAATCTTCAGCTAAGTATGCTATTGAAAAGTTTGTTTTAGTTAGTACTGACAAAGCGGTAAGACCAACTAACGTAATGGGTGCTACTAAGAGATTAGCCGAATTTGTAATTCAAGATTTTAATTTATCAAATTCAAAGACTGAATTTATGTCTGTTAGGTTCGGAAACGTATTAGGTAGTTCTGGTAGTGTCATTCCTATTTTTAAAGAACAAATTAAATTGGGAGGTCCAGTTACAGTAACTGATCCTGAAATGAAAAGATATTTCATGTCCATACCTGAAGCTAGTCAATTAATTCTCCAAGCTGGATCATTAGGAAATGGTGGGGAGGTATTCATACTTGATATGGGAAAACCTATGAAGATATTGGACATAGCAAATGAACTTATCCGTTTGTCAGGTTATGAACCAAATATTGATATTCAGATTGAATTTACTGGCTCTAGGCCTGGGGAGAAAAAGATAGAAGAGCTTTCATTGCCAAATGAACAGCTTGATAAAACAAAGCATGAGAAAATATTTGTTTTAAAAGATTCTAATTTAGAAAATGAATCTTTTTCAAAAATTATTTTAGGAATTGAAAGTTTAAAAGAAGATATTTCTGGAAAATCTGCTAATCAGGTTCGAATTATTTTATCATCTATACTTTCGGAGTATAAACCTGATTTGAAAGAAAATGATTCATATTTCAACATACCTGATGCGAAAGCATAGGTTTCTATAAAAATTACACTTTTTTTAATAAATACAGATTTATCATAACGAATAAGATTTTAAAGCCGTCTGGAAACTTGATTTTTTTGCCTTCATTTCTTCCTCGCCTAGAGTACTTAACTTTAATCTCATTATACGATAAATTTCTTTGAGCTATTCTAGCCATAATTTCAGTTTCAATTGTAAAACGTTTGCTTTTTATATTAAATGAATTAATTAAATCAGTCCTCATAATTTTCAAGCAACAAAGAATATCATTAAATCTTGATTTGAACAAAAAATTAAATATTACATTTATAAAATAATTTCCTATATGATTAATATCGTATTCGCTACCTTTTTTTATATTCCATCGTACACCTAAAAGTACATCTTCATTGTTTTTTTCGTAAAAATTAATTAAATCTGATATCTGGTTTATATCTATTTCATTATCTCCATCCATAAGTATAACATTCTCCTCACTTACAACAGATAAACCTTTTTTAATTGAAGCACCTTTACCAAAATTATTTTTGTTAGAAATTATTTTACAAAATTTTAAATCTTTAATTAATTTAAAAGTGTTATCTGTACTGCCATCATTAATTAAAATCACACTAATGTTTTTATCTAAATTTTTCAAGTCTTTAATTAGTGCGGGTATCGCTCGTTCTTCATTATATATTGGTATCAAAAGAGCATAAGAATTCATATTATTTTAGTGAAAAATTTAATTTCTAACCTTGTCCGAGCCTTTTGATATGCGAACTTTGTATATTGTTGTATACATTCCTTGTGTCTATTATGAGATTACTATGTGAATGAATTAGTTCATAGTCTATATTTGAGTGGTTTGTTATAATTACACATGCATCAAAACAATCAATTTTTGATTTATTAATTTCAGTTAAGCTAGTCATTTCATTACCTGATATATTTATGGCTGGTACATAAGGGTCATAATATTGAACTAAACTGCCTGAATTTTTTAATAATCTAATTACATCTATTGCCGGAGATTCTCTAATGTCACTTATATTTCTTTTGTATGCAACTCCTATGATGAGAATGTTACTATTATTTAATGGTTTATTTAATTTGTTCAAGTTACTAGAGATTAAACTCAAAATATGATTTGGCATATTGGTGTTTATTTCTCCTGCTAGCCGTATAAATCGAGCTTCATAATCAAGTATTTTTAGTTTCCATGATAAATAGTGAGGGTCGATAGGAATGCAGTGACCACCTAGGCCAGGTCCTGGTTCAAATTTCATGTAACCAAAAGGCTTTGTCGAAGCAGCATCAATTACCTCCCAGACGTTTATATTCAATTTTTCACACATTATTGCAATCTCATTTACCAGTCCTATATTGATTGCTCTAAAAGTGTTCTCAAGTAATTTTGTCATCTCAGCAGTCTCTGTAGAACTAACTTCGATAACCTTATCTATTATTTTATTGTAAAGATTTTTTCCATGCTTTGTACAATCAGCCGTTATCCCACCAATAATTTTGGGAGTATTTTTAGAATTGTAAATTTCATTACCCGGATCTATTCTTTCTGGGCTAAAACATAAAAAAATATTTTTACCAATTTTATAATTGAGTCTTTCAAGATATGGTAAAATTAACTCTCTAGTGCTTCCTGGATAGGTGGTACTTTCTAATACTATCATCATATCATCATGAACATGAGCTTTTATCTCTTCCATGACAGAAATAATATATGATATATCTGGATCTTTCTGTTTATTTAAGGGAGTGGGTACACAAATAAATAATGAATCAATGTTCTTAACATTAGAAAAATCTGTTGTTGCTTTAAAAGAACCTTTTTCAACATGAAAACTTAAGAGATCCTCGCTAACATCACTTATGTAGCATTTCTTGCTGTTAATTAAATTAACTTTTTCTTCATCATTATCTATGCCAATGACCTTAAAACCCTCAACTGCAAACTCTATTGAAAGAGGTAATCCAACGTACCCGAGTCCAATAACACCAATCTTGGCTGACTTAGAATCAATCTTCTTTTTTAAACTCATTTTAATATTTATCTAAAGATAAAAGTAACACATTATGAACTTATCCTAAAAATTTAATAATATCATGCGTAAATTTTATTAAATGTTAAAACATAATTATGTTTACAAAAATTGATAAAAAATTACGCTTAATTGTTGGGGTTGCATTTATTGTTGGTTCGTTGTTTGGCGGATTAGTTGGATATGACTTAAGAAGCGTTGGGCAGAAATATAACCATATATGGGTTTTATCTATTATTGCGCTTTATGCTGGTTTTGATTGGATATCTAAATCATTAAATGATTAAAGACCAATTAAATTCAATTAACCCAAAAAATAATTTAAAAATCAACTCATGGAGTATTCACTCTCATGAGGAAATTGAAAGTATTATAAGAGCTTCAGGAAATGCCCAGACTTCATGGGGAGAGCTTAAGCTAGAATCTAGAATCGATCTTTTAAAAAAATTATCTCTTATAATTAATGAAAAATCTAAAAAGATGAGCATTATGATGGCTGATGAAATGGGAAAACCAATTAAGGAGGGGCAGAAGGAGATAATTAAATGTATTTTGCTTTGCGATTATTATATTGAAAGTTCAAACCAATTTTTATCTAACAGATATGTAAATACTGGTTCCTTTGAAAGTTATATTACATATCGTCCAATTGGTCTTGTTTTTGGAATAATGCCATGGAATTTTCCATTTTGGCAAGTATTTAGGTTTGCTATACCATCATTAATTGTTGGTAATGGCGTTTTATTAAAACATGCATCT
>MDTE01134787.1_pt1 | contig 48751 bp, 36 predicted proteins | sample 811231 | NCBI WGS metagenome assembly MDTE01 (sample SAMN05326651, study PRJNA326480) | marine metagenome | isolation source: seawater | place: Indian Ocean: Red Sea | collected 2010 | reverse complement strand
GTCCGGAGGCCACACCACCGCGAGGGCCGCGGCCACCACCAGACAAATCACCACCAGCCGCCACTTCAACTGTTTCCGCATCGCGTTCCTCCTCCTTCCCACCGGGTACCCACGGCGATCCCACCGGGCGGTCTAGGGAAATCACGTGCATCCACATCGCGCCGGAGCTCGGTCCGGCACCTTGACGTCAGGGAATCGGGGCATCGCCCCGAGGCGGAGGGTCTACAGCGGGATGACGACTGTCAGCGGAGAGATGTGCTGCCGAGGACAGACATCTGGTGCGCCCGAACGCTGGGCACCCGAGCCCCTCCCCCCGGCCGGGTGGGATCCGACCACCGTGTGGAGTGCGGGAGACGACGCGGCGGACGCCGCGCGAGCCGCCTGCCAGACCGCCACCGACGCTGATGGCGGATCGGCGCTGGTGCTCGATGGCGCGTCCGTCCCCGGCTGCGGGACGCCGTCCGCAACGTCGAGCATGGCCGCTCCGGTGACAACGACACCGGTCCCGGCGGGCCAGAGGAGACCGACCAGTAGCAGGCTGAACAGCACGAACCGCATCCCTCGATGATAGATCAGAGCCAGTATGGAATAATCGTCGGTTCTGCCGGTCCCCCGGCACAACCCAGAGAAGGAACGAAGCACCATGACCTACGTCAGTCCCAGACACCGCCCCTCGTCGCTGCTGGCCGCAACCGTCCTGGCAACCAGCATCGGTTGCGCGGACCCGGCCGTCACCCAACCGGTCGAAGCGGAACAGGCACCCGAGATGCGGCCGCTGAGCCGTGAGGTCTACGAGGACAAGGTCGCGGGCGGCTGGATCGGCCAGGCCGTCGGGGTGCTCTTCGGCGCGCCCACCGAGTTCCTGTGGCCCGGTGAGATCATTCCGCACGACTTCGACGGCTACTATCGCCTGAAGCCCGAGCTCTACTACGAAGAGGCCCGCCCCTACATCGAAGCCCAGCAGTATCAGGAAATGCTGGAGATCATGCGGCGATACAAGAACGACCGCGAGAACTGGGAGCCCTACACGCCGCAGCAGATGCCCTCCCAGGACGACCTGTATATCGAGTTCCTGTTCCTCCATTCGTTCCAGGAACATGGCCTCGATGTCACCGACCGACAGATGGCCGAAGCCTGGGTGAGCTATCTGGACCCGAACATGATCTGGGGCGCCAACAAGAACGCCTTCGAGAACTTTGAGGCCGACGTGTGGCCGCCGCGGTCAGGGAATCCTGATCACAGCTCGCTGGGCAACGCCATCGACTTCCAGATCGAATCCGACATCTTCGGTCTCATCTCCCCAGGACTCCCACAGGCCAGCAATCGCCTTGCCGACCGCGCCGGCCACCTGATGAACTACGGAGACGGGGTCTATGCCGGGATGGCGATCGCCGCCATGTACGGAGAGGCGTTCTTCGAGAGCGACGTCCGACGGTTGATCGACCACAGCCTGTCGGTCATCCCGCCCGAGAGCGGCTATGCCGAGATGATCCACGACGTCATCGCGGCGCATGATGCGAACCCCAACGACTGGGAGGCGGCCTGGAAGGTCATCTTCGACAAGTGGGGACAGTTTCTTGGTCTCGATGTGCGCACCAATGGCGCCTGCGTCTATCTCGGGCTCCTCTATGGTGAGGGCGACTTCTGGAAGACGATGAACATCTCGATGCGGTGCGGCCTCGACAGCGACTGCAACCCGTCGACCTCAGCCGGCATCATCGGCACGATCCTGGGCATGTCGAACATCCCCGCCCCCTGGAACGAACTGCGTGACCTCCCGATCAGCAATACGTCAGCGACCCGCAACCGGCTCACCGTCGATGAGATCTACCCCGAGGTGATCCAGTGGGACGAGATCATCGCGGCCACCGTGGAGGTGGGCCACGAGAACATCCTGGCCAACGGCGGAGAAGTCACCGCGAACCAGATCGCGATCCCCCGCCAGGAACCGGTCATTCCGGCGCTGGAGCAGGTCGCAGGTGAGGAGCCTCGATAAGTGCGAACTCGATGGACCAGGTCCCGACTTGTCTCACTCCCGACCCTCGTCACGTACGGGCTGCTCGGCATGGCCTGCGCCGGCTCGCCGGCGCCGACTGATGACGCCGGCGCTCCCGCCGCGGCGAACGAGCGCCCGGTCGTGGCGCTGGTCATGAAGTCGCTGGCCAACGAATTCTTCCTGACGATGGAAGACGGCGCGCGAGCCCACCAGCAGGCCAACCCGAACCGCTATGAGCTGGTCGCCGAGGGCATCAAGGACGAGTTGGATGTCGCGCGACAGATCGACCTCGTCGAGCAAATGATTGCTCGCGGCGCGGACGTGCTCGTGCTGGCGCCGGCCGACTCGCAGGCCCTGGTCTCGGCCGCCGCCGGCGCCGTCGAGGCCGGCCTGACGGTGGTCAATATCGACAATCGGCTCGACGCGGATGCCCTGGCTGAGCGTGGTCTCGAGATTCCTTTCGTCGGCCCGGACAATCGCGGCGGAGCGAGGCAAGCCGGTGAAGTCCTTGCCGCCACGCTGAACGCCGGCGACGAAGTGGCCATCATCGAGGGTGCCCCCGGCGCCTACAACGCAATCCAGCGACGCCTCGGATTCGAGGACGCGATGCAGGCGGCCGGGATGTCCGTCGTGGCCTCGCAGTCTGGCTACTGGGAGATGGACCGCGCCAACGGGGTCGCCGCGGCGCTGCTCCTGGCCCATCCGGACCTGACGGCGCTGCTGTGCGCCAACGACAGCATGGCGCTGGGTGCGGCCGCCGCCGTGCGGGCCGCGGGGCGCGAGGACGACGTCGCCATCGTCGGATTCGACAACATCTCCGCCGTACAGGAGTTGGTCCGGGACGGGACGGTGCTGGCCACCGTCGACCAGCATGCGGACCAGATCGCCGTCAACGGCATCGAACACGCGCTGGTGATCCTGGACAGTGGCGAAACGCCTGCCGATCTCCAGACCGACGTCACGTTGATCACCGCCGACACGATCCCATGACCGACCCCGGGGCGGTGTTCGTCGCCACAGGGCTCGAGAAGCGCTATGACGTCCCGGTGCTCACGGGCGTCGATCTCGATCTCAGGCCGGGCGAATGCCATGCCCTCGTGGGTGAGAACGGCGCCGGCAAGACCACGCTCGTCAAGATCCTCTCGGGACTGACCCCGGCCTCGGCGGGCGGCATGATGCTAGATGGCGCGGCGTATCGCCCCAGAGACCGTGCCGAGGCGACGTCTCGCGGTGTTCGCACCGTGCTTCAGGAACTGGTCGCGGTCGAAACATTGACCGTCGCTGAGAGCCTGTTCCTCGAGCGGTGGCCCCATCGCTGGGGCTGGATCGATCGGGACGCGCTCGCCCGTGAGAGTCGCCCTCTCCTGGACCGGGTTGGCCTGCAGCACCTCGACCCGGGGCAGCCGATGGCGAGCCTGGGCATCGGCCAGCGCCAGCTTGTGGAGATTGCGGCGGCGGTCCATCGACCGTGCCGACTCCTGTTGCTGGATGAGCCCACCGCTGCGCTGACCGACGCCGAAGCCCAGCGTCTCTTCGAGGTGCTGGCCGACCTGCAGGCCCGCGGCACCGCCCTGCTCTACATCTCGCACCGGCTCGAAGAGATCCGCCGCCTGGCCGATCGGGTCACCGTGCTGCGCGATGGACGGGTCGTGGCCTCGGAGCCGATCGCGGCCGTGTCGACCGATGCACTGATCCAGTTGATGGTCGGTCGGACCGTCTCGGAGGCGATTACCCGCACCACGCCAGCCACGGACCGGCCCGCGCTCCAGGTCCGTGGTCTCGACGCCGGACCCGCCGTCCAGGACATCAGCTTCGACGTCCACTGGGGCGAGGTCCTGGGATTCGCGGGACTGGTCGGGGCCGGTCGGAGCGAAACGATGCGAGCCGTCTATGGCGCCGACGACGCACATCGCGGAGAGGTACGGATCGATGGGGGCGAGGGTGGCCAGCGATTCGCCTCTCCGGGTCAGGCCGTGGAGCAGGGTATCGCCATGCTGGGCGAGGACCGGTACCGACAGGGCCTGCTCGGTACGCTGCCGGTCCGCGTCAACGTCGCCCTGGCCTGCCTGGGCCGTCTCGCCCGTCGGCTGGGCTGGATGGATCGCACGGCCGAGCAGACCGCGGTCGACGCACTGATCCGCCGACTCCGGGTCAAGTGCACGTCGGCCGAGCAGCCGGTCGACCACCTCAGCGGTGGAAACCAGCAGAAGAGCCTGATCGCTCGCTGGCTGCTCCGTGAGCCGCGGATCCTGATCTTCGACGAACCGACCCGCGGCATCGATGCCGGCGCGCGCGCCGAGGTCCATCAGCTGGTGGCTGGACTGGCCGACGGCGGAAGCGCCGTGCTGCTAGTGTCCTCTGATCTGCGGGAGCTGACGACGCTGTCGGACCGGATTGCGGTCCTCTCGAAAGGCCGCCTCGTGGCCACCTTCGAGGGCCCCGACTTCGATCCCGAGGCGATCATGACCGCCGCCTTCAGCGGCCACGTCGCCCCACACTTAACGCCGCCGGACCACGCTGACCATGCGTGAAGGACTGAGCCTTGTCGGCGTCCTCGTCGCGCTGAGTCTCGGCTTCGGCCTGCTGAGCGAGACGTTTCTGACCAGCGCCTCGCTGGCCACGATCGCCAACCAGTTGCCCACCGCCCTCACCCTCGCCGTGGCTATGACGCTGGTCCTGGTCGCGGGCGAGATCGACCTCTCGGTCGGATCGGTGCTGGCCGTCAGCCAGGGCGTGCTCGGAGTCGCCATGACCCAGCTCGGCTGGAGCTGGCCGGCGGCGATCGCGGCAGGCTTGACCACCGGCCTACTCGCGGGGCTGGTCAACGGCGCCATCGTCGTCCGCTGGGCCCTTCCGTCCTTCATCGTGACCCTGGGCATGATGGAGGCGGCGCGGGGGGGCGCCTATCTCGTGACCGGGTCGCGGACGCAATACATCGGCGCCGACATCGAGTGGCTGGCCGACATCTCCTGGCTCGGGCTCTCGGCTCCATTCCTTGCCGCGGTCGCGCTGGTCATCCTGGCCGAGGTGCTGCTGACCCGGACCGTGCTCGGACGCCAGGCGATCGCCATCGGCACCAACGAAGAGGCGGTGCGCCTGGCCGGTATCGACACGCGGCGGGTCAAACTGACCATCTTCGCGCTGGCCGGTCTGCTGGCCGCCGTCGCGGGTGTGATGCAGGTCGCCCGGCTGGCCTCGGCCGACCCCAACGCCGGGACCGGGTTCGAGTTGAGCGCCATCGCGGCGGCGGTCATCGGGGGCACCCGGTTGATGGGTGGCAGGGGCTCGGCCGTGAACAGTTCGCTCGGGGTGGTGATCATGGGCGTGCTGGCCACGGGACTGACCCAGATCGGCGTCCAGGACCCGACCAAACGGCTCGTCACCGGCGGCGTGATCGTCCTGGCGGTGATCGCCGACGTGTATCGTCAACGCTGGGCGGGCGCCAGACAGCACGCGGCCTAGCAGCCCGTGGTGAGGAGCAATGCCATGAACAAGGCGGTCAAGATCGCCGTCGTGATCGTGGGAATCTATGTCGTCCTCGTGATCGCCTTCGAGTCGATGCTCGGCTATGTCCAGCCGGGTGGTGATGCCGCGCTGGTGATCACCACCTTCGACGCCGATGGCACCGCGTATGACCGTGTGGTGTCGCCCTACGAGACCGACGGTCAGCTCTATGTCTCCGCCAATCACTGGCCACGGACCTGGTATCGCCGCGTCCTGGCAAACCCGGACGTCCGGGCGACGGTCGACGGCTCGACCGGAGACTATCGGGCAGTCCCGGTCAACGGCGCCAAACACGACCGTGTCGACGCGGCGCACCCGCACACGCTCATGTTCAAGATCATGACGGGGTTCCCACCCAGACGGGTGGTCCGGCTCGACCCTAGGTAGGCCGTCGGCTACTGGTCGACGATGTCGACGACGACGGGACCGGTCGGGCGGGCCCGACAGGCAAGTCGATGGTGATCGGGGTCGACGGCGCAGATATCTTCGAGCGTGTCCCGCTCTTCGTCGGTCATCGGGTCGAGATGCTCGGCCCCGGAGAGGATCCGGACCGGGTCACTGCCGCAGATCCCCTTGTGGCAGTCGGCCTTGAGGACAACACCTGCCTCTTCGGCCACATCACAGATGGTCTGGCCGGGACGGAACGGACAGCTCTGCCCGCGGTTCTGGAACAGGATGACCTGCCCCTCGGGGGCGGCCGCCACCGAAGCAGGACGTTGGACAGGGGTATCGACCGCCACGACCTCAGAGCGGACCATCGCCTCGATCAGCCCGAACCGCAGCACCTGATGACCGGCGCGGATGATGTCGCCCTCGGCGAGCCGCGCCGCCCCGTCGACCTTGAGAAAGGTCCCGTTCGCGCTGTTGAGGTCGCGTACCATGACCAGTTCGCCCGTCACCACGACTGACGCGTGACGACGGGAGAGGCTCATGTCATCGGCGGTCAGCGTGATGTCCGGAGCGGCCCGGCCGAGCACTTGTGTCCCCTCGTGCAGCCGGTGCTGGCCGACCCGTCGCCCCCGCGGATCGTGATGCGACACCAGTAGCGGGTCCTTCGCGGTACCGAACACGAGCCACTGTGCGCCGACCCTGCCGATGGTGCCTCGCGGCACGACCCGGCTGCTGCCTTCGGTGAGCTGCAGGAAGACGCCGTCGCTCGCCCCTTCATCACGGATCTGGTAGCCGTCTTCGTCGGGGACCACGCTGGCGTGGTGCGATTCGAGCCGGGTGTCGTCGGCGAAACAGATGTCACATGCGCCGCGACCGATGGTCGACGGACGATCCGGATACAGCACGAACTGCTCCGCTTCGACGCCCTGGTCGATCATGCGGACCAATACGGCGGCGGGTTGCCCCGCCACCGGCGGCGGAGGCGGGGTCGAGGCGACCACCGCCGTGGGCTCCGGCTCGACGGGAGGAGGCGTCGGCTCGGCTCCACCCACGAACTCGAGCTCGACCCGGATCTCGGACTGCCCGGCCAGCCGCTGGGCGATCACCTCGACCACCTTGACCCCGTCGGTCAGCGACGCCTTGATGTTGCCGCGGTGCTTGACCTCCGCGAACGCCGAGGCGTCGCCGTCGAAATCGTCGCACTCGAGATAGGCGATGTTGAGCGTGTCACCGATGAGGTAGACGTTCGGCACCCGGCTCTCGAGCAGCGCGTTGAGCGGAATCGCCTTCTTGTTCCGAGGACCGCCGGTGACCTGGAAGATACCGATTCCATTGATCAGGCTCCAGTCGATCTCCTGCCCGATACAGGCGACCACCTGGTCGGCGGAAAACTCGACCAGCTTGGACTCGGCTGGAGCATCAGGGGTCTCCTCACGACCCGCCTCGATCTGCAGGACCTTGCGGGCAGCAGTCTCACGCACTTCACGCGCGTTGCTGGTCGGCAGCAGCCGCACGTTCGCGCGGACGTCACGCGCCTCGGCCAGCGCCGCCTCGAGCGCCTTCGGCACCCGCGGCATCTGCGCGCCCCGATGCGACCAATACACGGCGGTGGCGTCGCCAGCCGCCGCCTTGGCGGCTGAAATGGCGATGACGGCCTCGATGGCCGAGACCCCGCCGCCGATGACGCAGGCGGGCGATCCGACGTAGCCCTCGGCCCCGGCCAGCCGGGTCGCGATGGCTCTGACATCGCCGGGCACGTCCAGCCGCCTGGGCATGCCGGCGCCTAGGGCGAGTACGACGTGGCGGGCGCGATAGGCGGTGTCTTCGTCGGTCCGGTGATTGCGGGCGACGGCGCGCCAGACCCCGTCCTCGGCCGGCTCCAGCCCGAGCAGCTCGACGCCGATCTGGGCGGGCACGCTGTGTTCCTGGTAGAGCCGCTTCCAGCGGTCGCACAGCTCCGTGCCCTTGATGTCGGCAAAGAAGTGCAGCTCCTCGACCAGATCGCCTCCCCGTGGGAAACCCATTTGTCGGCCGGCGCCGAAGTCCGGCTTGATCGGCTTGCTCTGGTCGTAGTCGCGAATGCGCTTCATGAGGTCATCGATCTCGATGACCAGCGCCGCCAGCCCCAGCTCCTTGGCCCGGAACGCCGCCGCGGTGCCGGCCGGCCCTCCCCCGACGATCAGTAGATCGAGGGGATCGGGAAGCTCGACCGGATGGGCCAGCTCGAGCGTGCCGTCGGCCGAGACCCCGTTGCTCACCGCAACAGCCTCGCCCGCACGGAGCGTTCGGGGTGGAAGTCGTGACAGGTCAGGCACGCGTCCGACGCCAGGTTCGGCGCGTGGCACGCCTGGCAGGTCTCGATGGCCGGCAGGTTCTGGATGATGGCGCTGTCGAGCGCCTCATCGACCGGCCCGTCACCACCGAGCTGCTCCTCGAACGGAATCGCGGTGTGACAGTCGAGGCAGCCGCGCTGGAGCACATGCGCGCCATGGTCGAAGCGTGCCCGCGCCAGCAGGTCCTGCTCCGGCCGGACCCGGTCCACGACCGCGCGGGTCACCCCGTGACAGGTCAGGCACGGCTCGGCCAGTTCCTCGGCAAAGCCGGCAATCTCATCGATGTCGGCCTCGCTCAACGCCGGATTGACGCGATTCAACCGGAACCTGGCGCCATTGAGCGGGGTATCCCGATCTTCGACGCGCGCCGCGAGTGCCGCGATCTGCCGGTCGACCTCGAGGAGCTCTTCCTGCACCCAGGCTTCGGCTCTCCCTCTCAGGCCATCCGCGTAGGCCCGCAAGGTGACCAGCGCCTCGCCATAGAGCACGGCCTGGTCTTCGGGACGGACGGCAGCCGACATCATGAGCAGGTCTGCGAGTCCGGCCGACGGGTAGATCGCCCGGCGCAGACGCCGCAGGTTGTGGAGCATCCACGGGTCCTCGTGGCCGATGCCCAGCTTCACGAGGTACCCGTCATCCTCGTCGAACTGGGCCGCGCTCATCTCCATGGCCCACCGCTCGCCCGGCGCCTGTCGGCCACGCACGGTCGCCAGCATTTCCACCCCGAGCGCAAGGCTCGCGCCACCCGAAGCCGGAGTCACGATCGGCCGCCCGGCCGCCTGCACCGGCAGTTCGGCCGATTCAACCTCGGGGCCGAGATGACACGCGGCGCAATGCTGCTCGAAGGCGATCGGCTCGAAGCGCGTCGCGTCATCAGTCGGCGTGTGACACGCCAGGCACGCCAGCTCGAGGTCACCCGAGCCCTGGTCCTCCATCACGCGGTCCACATGCCGCACATGCGTGAAGCGGAGCCCCGCGTCGTCAGGCAGCTCCTCGGCCACGAAGTCGAACTCGGGGTGCGTCGCGAGTCCGGAGAATCCGTGACAGGACTCGCACCCGGCGTCATCCACCGCGGTCAACACCGCGGTCCGCCCCTGGTGCTCGAGGTGACACCCGGCGCACGTGGTCTCGCCATCGTGGGGCACCGCACGGGTATGGTCGCCGGAGACGTACACGAAATGGGCATCGAAGCTGTAGTCTCCAAGCGAATCAGCCCCGCTCTCGTGACACAGCGAACACTTCTCGCCCACCGCTTCGGTGAATGGCGTGTGGCAGGCCACGCAGTCCTCGCCGAAGACCGCGTGACTCGACGACAGGGGTCCGCTGGCGACCAGCTCGGAGCGCCCCATCGACAGGCTCGCGGCCAGTCCACCCACGACGAGCGTCGCCACCACCAGGCCGATCCACCAGAGCCGGTTGCGGCTCGTCGGGTAGACATAGCGGCGAGCGACCGGGAGCCCGGCTTCGCCGTAGGTCCCTTTAGTGGGACCGTCCGTGTCGCGTTCTGCAGCCAGTCTCTTGTCTCCCCGTGTCCGCGCGGCCTCAGTAGTACAGGACCGAGGCGGTATGGGCCACGATCAACCCCGCCAATCCGATCGCCACCGGCACATGCGCATACAGCCACCAGCGGAGCGCCCGCTGCAGGGTGTACTGGGCGTCCATCTCGAGCTTGGCTCGCACGAGCGAGCGCAACTCATCCAGCATCTCGCGATTGTCGTCGTCCAGGAACTGGCGCAGATAGTCGAGCCGTCGGAGGCGCGCCTGGATGCCCCCGGTCACGTTCACGAAGTAGATCAGCCGCGGCTGCGGCCCGGCGAATGCTGGCGCCAGATCCGTTTGATAGTAGCTGCGGACCGATTCGTCGGCCGCCGCCATCAGCCGCTCGACCCGAGCCCGGACGTGGTCCACCAGCTCCGGAATCCGGTCGTAGTGCACTTCGGTCGTCAACCCCGAGCTCAGCGCCCGGGGCACCCACCGCTGGACCGCGACCCCCAGCAGCCCGGTGGCGACGACCCATATCGCACCACCCCACAGCGTCCAGCTCATCAACCCCACCGGCCAGCTGGCGCCAGTGTGGAGCGTCACCAAGAGCAGGAACAGCGCCCCGCCGTAGACGTGCAGCTGCAGCCAGTGGTAGCTGGCACCCGGACCTCGGCGTGGCATCCGTCGCCGGGCCCCGTAGAGCAATGCGGCAAAAAACAGCGTCGCGGCCACTGTGCCGTAACCGATGGTCCACCAGCGGGGTCCGCCTGGGGCCCCAAGCAGCCGCTCGATGGCCACGGCGCCAAGAGCCACTACCACCCCTCCCAGGAACACCCGCCACCAGGCGACGGACTTGACCGAGCGCGGTCCGAGGATCGACTCCAGCGTCACGACCGCCTCCGCCGGTCGAGGGCCTGAAACTCCTCGATCGAGCCGATCCGGAACGCGCAGTGGTGCGGACAGTTCCGCACGCAGGCCGGCCCGTCGGCCGAGCCGTAGCACAGGTCGCACTTGCTAGCGAGCGCGCGCGGCTCACCACGCAGCGTCTTGGGCAGCGCATCGTCTGGCCAGACGTCGCCCGTGTCGTGCATCACGATCGCATCGTACGGGCAGTTGTCGTGGCAGGTGGCGCAGCCGATGCAGATCGGGTCCTTGATCTCGACGACGTCCCCGACATTCGCGCGACGGATCGCTCCGGTCGGACATCCGATTAGGCAGACCGGATCCTCGCAGTGATAACAGGACTTGGCGATGAGCAGATTGTTGTAGCGCTCGCCTTCGCGAACGAACCGCGGCCGTCCGCCATGGGTGTCGGCGCAGGCGCGGACACAGTCATCGCAGCGGGTGCACACGTCGAGGTCCATCACCAGGATGCTGTTGCCCTCGACCAGCCCCTTGTTCAGCGCGAACTGCACGAACTCGGACTGCGCGGGATCGGCTCGTCCGGCGCCGGTCTCCTTCACTCGAGCCACCGCCCGTCGCCACAGCTCCTGCTCGACGTCCGGGTAACGTTCCAGCACCGCCTGCAGGTCGGCCCGGCCGATCCGAACGAGCTCGCCGTAGCCGACCGACGAGACGGTGGACTGCGAGCGTTCGAGCTCAGGCACCAGCAGTTCGACCTCGCCGACGGTCATGCCCTTGGAGAGATAGCTGACCGCGGCGCGGCCTTCACCCACGAGCTGGGTCACCCGCATGAAGCCGGAGCGAACCAGGTAGAGAGCGTCGGCCGCGGCGCCCTCTTCGACGACCGTCTCACCCGGCTCGCAGGAAACCAGCTCGACGTCGGTGGCCAGATCCGACAGCACGTCGTCAGGAACGCCAGCCAGCAATGGCGTCGCGCGCAGCTGGGGCAACAGCGCGCGCTGGCGGTACACGCCGTCGACGCGGTCCCGGAAACCGCCTGACTGACGCTTCATGAGGCGCAGAGCCGGTACCCGGATCTGCACGACGACGCAGGGGCTCGCGGCCTTCACGGTGACCGACTGGGGCCACCCGTTGAGCGCGCCGATCTCGCCGAAACACTCACCGGGGTCCAGGGACATCACCTCGCCGTGGCGGGCCAGGTCGAAGTCCATGGTCGACAGAAACGTGGTGTCGGAGTCCTCCTCGGTCCGCTGGAAGTGCACGGTATCGGTCGACGCCTCCCTGACCCCGGCCCCCGCGGCGGACGGTGACTCCGGCTCGGCTCCGTCAGCCCTGAAGATCGGTTGCGAGCCGCCCGCGTGCTTCGCCAGATACGCCTCGGCACGGCCCTCGACCAGGAAGAACGCGACATCGATGTAGCTGCCCTCCTCGAAGAGGACCGCGCCCTCTCGCCAGACCGCCACCGACACGTCGGGGCTGATGGTCTCGAGGAAGCGGTCCTTGAATCCATCGAAGATGTCGTACTTCCGGAGCTCGTCGAGCGACAGCCGATCCGAGAGGTGCTCAATCCCGGTGTGCGCGCCCAGCACGCTCCATCGGTCCTGGTGCTGGACCGTCCGGCGGAACTGTGTGGCATCCCCCATAGGTAACTCTCTCTCGACCGGGCTCAGGGCGCGGGCGCCCGCCCTAGCGCGCGATAGAGCGCCTCGAGCCGCGCCTTGAGCCCGAGCAGTATCTCCTCTGGCGACGAGGAGTCGTCGAGGTCCAGCGCACCCAGCTCCGGATCACTCGCCTGCGGTGGTCGGGTCGCGGCCACCCGGGCCCGTGGTGCTGGCTCCCGTCCGCGGGGCGATGTCACGGCCACCGGTGTCGCGCCGGTGCTCGCCGGCGCTGCCGCTTCGGCAGGCTCAGGAGACGCACCGGCTACCACGGCAGGTGTCGCGGCCGACGGGGTCGCTGCCCCCGCCACCGCGGCCGGAGGCGGCGCCTCGGGGATCGGCTCGACATCGGGGGGCGGACCCCGCTCGGCCAGCGCGGCCGCATGGGCCGCCTGCAGATCGCCGTCGCTCAGCGGGTCGTCCTGGTCGCGACCAAAGGCGACGCCCCAGTGCTCGATGGCCGCCATCCGCTCGGCCAGATCGAACTCCTCGCCCGTGGCATGACCGGCGGCGATCAGCCCCGGGTCGGTGATGTAGTGACAGCCCGCGCAGGTCTGGGCCCGCACCTCGGCGGTCTTGAGCGGCGTGAGGCCGAGCGCGACCGACCCGTCGTAGCCGACCGTCTCGTGCGGCTCCAAATAGTCGGCGCCGGCTCCGTGACAGCGCTGACAGCCGACACCGGGACGCACCTTGCGGCTCGGGGCGGCCACGATCGTCCCGTGACACCACATGCAGGTCTGGTCGCCGCGCGCCATATTCGCCGGATCGATCCCGTAAAGCGTCGCAATCCGTACCGCCTCAGGGTCTCCGTTGCGAAGCGGATCGGCGGTGCCCTTGTGGGTGTCCTTCTGCCACCAGGACTGCTGCTGGGTGTGACACTTGCCGCACGGGACCTTCACGAAGTCGTGGTCCGGCACCGAGCGCCAGGGCGGCTGGGTCAAGACGCCATAGCGCGGGCGGGCTGGCGCGGACACATCCGCGCTGACCGGCACCGGAGCCGCGGACTCCGCTGGCGCGGTCACGGCGTCGGCCCCTCCGGTGGGGATGCCCGCTGGAGGATCCCCGCCCTCCGGCGCGGGAGCGCCGGCCGGAGCCGTCACCTCGGTCACCCGAGCGAGAGCCGACGCTGGCGTCGGCGCGGCGGTGATCTCCGGCGGCTCGAGGTCGGGGTTCCAGAGCGGGTCGACCGCCCCGATGGCCGTGGGGTCGGTGTCGGCGATGAACGCGCGGGTCGCCGCCTGGACCCCGTCGGCCGCGTCCAGCAACGACCGCGCATTGTTCGGCTTCAGCTCGACGCCGTCGAACAGCTCGATGATCTCGCCCACCGCCGGGATCGGGATCACATCGTTCAGGTAGTAGAGCTCATCGATCGCCGCCCCGACGCGGTCACTCATCGCGGCGAAATAGAGCTCGTCGCCCTCGGTCGCGGCCGCCACCCCCCGCAGGCTGTACTCCAGGTCGAGCGCCCGCCCCACCACATACATCATCCGTTTGCGTTCGGGGGCGCGCTCGGCGTTGGTCCGACCGTCGGCCGTCTTGTAGGAGTCGAGAAAGTTGTGGCGAATCTCCTCGACCCAACTCACCAGCTCGAAATCACTGCCGGTGGTATGGCCGGCTACGTTGACGAGTTCCTCGTTCGGTACCGTGTGACAACCGAAGCAGTTGGCGGCCACGTCATAGAGGTCAGAGGGGCGACGCATCCCGGCGGCGCGACTGTCGGTGATCCGCTGCTCTCGATGTTCCGGCGTCTCTAGCCGAAGCGCCTGCTGGAAGTCGCGCTCGGCGACCCCGTAGCTGTTGTGCACGCCGACCCAGTCCCGCGCGGGGCCATGGCACGATTCACAGGTCACCCCGGCGCCGGCGCGCAGGGTGTCGCGTCTCACTTCCGGCGTGTAGTGGCATTGCAGGCACGCGGGCGTAGTCTCTTCGGTGCCCCGCTTGATCAGGCGAAGACCGAGCGCCCGATAGACCTCCTTCGCCCGGTCGGTGGTGTGCAGGCTATCGAACCCGGTGGCGTGGGGCGTCTGCTCCCAGACCTCGAACTCGGCGGCGTGACACTCCCCACAGCGTTCCGAGAAGACGACGCGATCCGCGACGTCGAGCAGATGGGTTTGCAGCTCCTCGCCCTGGAGGGCCGGCTGGGCCGTCACTCCACGGGCCGACAGCCCGAACGCCGCGAGGGCGAGGGAGAAGACCGCGGTGATCGGAAAACCGGTCGTGGGGCGCATCACCTGGGCGGCTAGAACTTGACGATGATTTCTGCGCGACCACCAACCCGGATGGCCACGTCGTCACCGTCGGCGTCGCGGATCAGCCCACGGAGCTGATCCCGGGCAGCGAACGCGTCGAAGCGGAGGACCCCGCGTCGCCCCCAGGCCATCTGGTAGCGCGCCATCCCGGCGACGGCGTGAGGGTCGCAATTCAGGAAACCGTCGACGCAGTCGCGAGTCGAGTAGCGTCCACCGGCCTCGAGCAGCAGCTGCTGGCGCTTGTCCTTGAAGAACATCTGGTGCCCGAACGCGCCACCGACGACGTCACTCGCGGTCGACGAGAGAACTCCTGGCACATTACCCAGGCCAGGTCCAGCGAACAGGATGCCGGCCCGAGCGAGCGGGCCCGGCACCGTGGGGTCGAGCGCCGCGGCACGGTAGTCGTCGACCGCCGCGAACGAATTGGCGTAGAAGAAGTTGTAGGTGTGGTGCGGCGTCCAGGACACCTCGGAGAACACCAGTCCGCCCCTCGACGCGGGATCGCTGTAGCTCAGCGACGTCCCACTCAGGTCGCCGAGTATCACGCCTCCCCCTGGCGTTCGGTCGCCCACCGGAAACGACCCGAGCGCCCGCAGCGACATATTGAAGGCGCCCGCGCCCGGCCGCCCGACGAGACTCACGCCCGCATAGATGCCGTCGCCCGCCGTCACGCGATCCGCAGTGGCTATCACGCCGGGCCTGGCGATGAAGTCGCCTCCCCGGATGTAGATGACGTCGAACGCCGCGGTGGTGGAGCGCCAGTCGATCTCGGTGAAGCCGCCGACCATGTGCGCGCCCTCGCCCTCGAGGTTGCGGATGATCGACAGATCCGCCGGTGTGTTCCGATTGATCTGGTTCCAGCCATAGAGCCCGGTGAACCGCAGGTTCACGACGTTGCCAGGCCGGAGATTGTTCTGGGTCACCCCGACGGCATCGACGAAGTCGTTGATCAGCAATCCTTCCTGAAAATTCAACGGCTGCCGGCCAACCGAAAGCCCTAGGTCGAGCCCGTGCCGGTCGTCGATGTCCATGTTCGGGAACAGCTCGCCCAGCTCACCCTCGAAGAACAGGTGGCTGACGGTGTCCCAATCGAGGTTGAACTGGTCGACGAAGTCTCCGCCAGCGAGACCCCCATCGATCGACTGATGTCGATACCCACTGAACTGGCGTCCGCCGGTCGGATCGGTCTGGTCGGTCGGACGCAGCCCGAAGACCAACCGCTCGGTGCCGGTCAGATAGAGGTTGCCGAACAGGTCGAGCCGATTCGCCCATTGCGTGTCCCGGACACCGCCGGCGTCGATCACGCTGACACCGGAACGGAACTGCCCGAACATGAGGAACGACGGTGTCCACACCGCGCCCCCGGGCAGGGTGAAGCCCCGGCCTATCCGACCCGTACCCAGGAATGGCGGGCCGAGCTCCAATAGCGGCTTCGGCCGCTGCGGGAAGCCGTCGAGCTGCAGCGGGATGTACTCGTCGGTGATCCGACTCCCGTCGTGCCCGTCGTCCCCGTGGTCGTCCTCGGCGTGGGAGGCATGCTCCGGCTCGTCAAACGGCGGCGCCGACGCGGTGTCACGTCCCCCAGCCGAGAGGTCGACACTTCGCTCCTGCACGACGAGATGGCCCTCGACCACCTTGTCAGCCACCTCGCGGGGCGTCATCCCGTAGTCGAACCCGACATCCTCGACCTCGTGGACCAGGTTCGCCGGCACCATGCCCGCCTTGATCCGCACATTGGCGTAGTAGGGCGGTGTGGTCCCCTCGAGCGCTTCACCGTCGACCGAATAGCTCCCCCACTTGCTGCCCAGGGTGGGCACCGTCTGACGGTGCTTCCGGGCTCCGACCGGCCGCCCGGTCAGAATGGTCGAACTGGTCGAAGGCCGCAGGAACGGTAACGGGTCGGGAGAATAGTTCACCGCGAGCACCTGCTCGCGTTCGCCCCCACGCACCATCCGGACGAGGAACCGCGACTGAAGCGACAGCAGGTCGTCATCGGCCGGCATCTCACCGTTGTGGACATACACCGAGTGGCTGTCCCGCACGTCGCCGTTCGGGTCGATGTCACCCGAGCGATACACGACCTGCCCGGTACTGTCGGTCACCGTGACCTGGAGCCAGACCACCCGCTCGGCGTCGAATCCGGTCGGCACGTTGTGACCGCTCGTGCCGTTCTTGAGCTCGACCTTGAAGTCGATGCCGTCAGCCCCGGCCTTGTCGACATCGATCTCCCCCAGCTGATAGCCCGCTTGCAGCACCTGGAGGCGCTGCTCGCCAATCTCATCCAGCAGTTCGAGGTTCTCGCTGATGATGTCGGCCGCGTCATAGCGATCGTCCGGCTCGACCCAGCGCTCAGGGAACTCGAAGTCGTCCGGCACGGTCCCCTCGAAGTCGTCGGTTCCCCATCCGGCCTCGAAGTCGAAGGTCAGCCACTCACGCAGGCTGGCCAGCTCCTGGGCCTCGGTGTTGTGCGGGAAGATGCCGGGGTGAATGATCGAGTAGTCCGGACCGGCGAACATGTGATTGGTCCGCTTCCGGACCGCGGTCTCGCGATCACCGACCCGTGCCGCCGGTCCCTCGGCGTAGCCGTTCGGAACCCCTGGCGTCTTGCCCATGTGGCAGTCCTGGCAGGAGATGCCCGCGGCGGCCGCCGGCGTGTGCTTGTACTCGCTGAATGCCTCTTCGAGCCGGAAACCGTTGACCAGGTTCACGTCGTGACAGGAGCCGCACAGGCCCGAGGTGGGCAACTGAAAGAACTCCTGGGCCTCGGCATGGACCCCGCGCCCCGCGCGGTCCGGATCGGTCTGGAGATTGAACTCGCCGCTGTCGATGGCGCGTTCGAGCTCGTCGTTCCCGCTCGGCCCGAACACCGGCTCGTAGAGGCTGCCCTCGACGATAGGCAGCCGACCGCTGATCTTCCCGTAGGCCTGGTCGATGCGGTGACAGACCACACAGGTGATCCCCTCGCGCGAGGTCGGATGCCGGTCGAGGTTCGACATGAACTCCGGCTCCTCCAGGTTCATGCCGACTGGTGTATGGCACCGGATGCAGAAGTCGCCGTTGGTCCCGTTCGTCAACTTCAGGATCTTGGCGTGCATGGCGTTGAACACCGGGCTCATTTGCGCATAGGCGTGGGCCGACACAGACCATTCGCGATAGATGTCCTCGTGGCACGGCGCACACGTGGTCGCCGACGGAAAACGGTCTTCCGCAAACAACGCCTCGTGGTCCTCGATCCCGCTCAAGGGCTCCTGAGCCACCCCGAGAGGTGGCGGCGCCGCGGCTGACGCCGGTGCCGGGGGCTCAACCGGCGGTTCGGCCGCCCCCACGACCACCCAGGAACTGGCCAGCATCAGGCTGGCGACCGTCAGCATGATTGCCGGCATCATGCTCTTCTCACGTTGGCCCATCTCTCGCACGTCGTGGCTCATGCCTCACCCGTCTGCGGCTCTACGAGCCGCGCTCGCACCTGCTCTCCGAACATCACCTCGACTCCCGGCTCGAGCGCCACCGGGGTCGACACCGGCTGCCCGGCGAGGAACGTGCCGTGCAGGCTGCCCTGATCGGCGATCGACGCCTCTCCGCCCTCGACAATCAGCAACGCATGGCGCCGACTGAGGGTGCGGTCGTGGATGACCACGGCACATCCCGGCGCGCGCCCGATCTCGTGACGACCCGTCGCGAGCTCGTGACGCACGCTGCTGCCGTCGCTACAAATGATCTCCAGCACCACCGTCGGTTCGGCGGTCTCCGGACCCGGTTCGAGCGGCGGCACGGCCATCGGCGCCGGTCGCTCCAGCACCGTGTTGGCCGCCCCATCCTCAACCCGAGACGCGTCAAGCGGGGGTACCGCCAACGGTCCAGGTGCGGCGTGCACCGTCTTGGAGGCGTCAGGCTGCGCCTCGCCGGACGGGTGCGCCTTTTCGAGCTGGGGCATCTCGATGAGCGACACGGGCACCTTGCCGGTCTCTACGGCCGGCACCGACACCGCGGGACGTGGAGCGACGTCCGCCGTGTCGGTGACGAAGAGGAAGTCATGCTCTTCGCCGAAGGTCACGACATGGAGGCGGCCTAGGCGGCGCCGGCCCTCCACGCGTATCCCGTCCAACCGGGTTCCGTTCCGGCTGTCGAGGTCCTCGAGAACGTAGTGCTGGGAAGCGGGGTCGCGGAAGATCCGGGCGTGGCTCTGCGAAATCACCGGCGAGGAGAGGGTCAGATCATTTCCCTCACCGCGGCCGATGGAGACCGACGCGTCGATTCGCTGATCGACGCCCGCCAACGCGCCTGTCCGACAGAAGATTTTCGCCCGCACCGCCGTCGCCCCTCGTCTGAATTCTTGGTGATGAGAGGCGAGGTGTCAACCGGTTCATACTGCGGGCAGGGGCAGCCGCTCAGCTAGCGGCGTGCGCCGCGGGTTGAGCGGTCATGGCGCGCACCACCTCACGCCCGGTGACGGCGCCGCAGACGGCTCCGAAGGTCGCGCCGAAGAGGAGTTCCGCCTCTCCACCAGCGGCGCCAAGCACCCCCAGGCTGGCCCCGACCAACAGTAGTCCGGCTACGCTCGAGGCCGCCCATCGGCGAGCCCAGGAGAGACGGCGATTGAGGATCCGCCACTGCAACGCACCGGCGGTGGCACGCCCGCCCGCCACCCCGAGCGCCACGCCAGCGCCCAGCACACCGGAAAGCGCAGACCACCCGCCCAGCATCACGGCGCCGCCAGTGACCGCCCCAACCACGTTCGCGATCGCGAGACGAGCCGAGTTCGGGACCTGATGTCGCCCGACGAGCCACTGTGCGGTCGCCATGCCCAGCATGACGCCGCCCAAGACGAGCGCCCCGGTGACCGACTCGGCCGCGACTGCACCCAAGGCCTCTCCAGTCGCCCCGCCGACCGCGAGACTGATCGGCCTGGCCGCGAACGCGAAACCGGCCGCTCCGAGCGCCGACGCCCCCACCCATCGCCACCACAAACGCCGCGGGGATTGCTTCATCATCGCGCCTCCGGGCTCTACCCGTTCCCCGGGATCATGGGATCATCATCGCACGCCGTGTACCAGGTCGACTCGAACAGACAAGTTATTCATATACAGTTCTTTACAAACAACCTCCCTCCGCCAGTCACACGTCGGCTTCCCACGTCCTGGGACATCGCCTGCGCGTAGGCGTGCACTCGATGTCCGGGGAGATACCTAACGCGTACCGTGCGCCGGAGCCAAGAACTTGACCTGAGGCGCCTCGGCGTGCACCCTCATGACGTGCGAACACGAACTCTGGCGCTGGCGGGCGGGTACCTGGTCGCGACGGCGACGCTGTCCTGGGGCCAGACGAGCCCGCTGCTCGACGCCGCCCGACAGGGCGACGCGGCCGGGGTCGCCGCCGTGCTTGCCAGTGGCGCTGATCCGGATGCGCCGCAAGCCGACGGCGCGACCGCGCTCCACTGGGCCGCTCACCACGACGAGCTGGCCATGGCGGCGTCCCTGGTCGAAGCGGGCGCCACCGCCGACGCCGCCAACGAGTTCGGCGCCACGCCGCTCTGGCTGGCCAGCATGAACGGCAGCCCCGCCATGACCGCACTGCTACTGGAGGCGGGCGCGGACGCCAATGCCGCATTGCCGTCAGGCGAGACCGTGCTGATGACGGCCGCCCGCACCGGGAACCGCGAGGTGGTCGAGCACCTGGTCGAGGCAGGCGCCACCCTCGATGCGCGGGAGCATACGCGGGGACAAACGGCCCTGATGTGGGCCATCGCCGAACGCCATGCCGCGATCGTGGAGTTGCTGGCCGACCGAGGCGCCGACGTGCACCTCCGTTCGTCCGAGCGTCCCCGCCGCATCCACACCCGAACGGCCGGTTTCGAGCCGACCGGAGTGTTCGACACCAGCCAGGGGGGCAACAGCGCGATCCTGTTCGCCGCGCGCCACGGCGACGTCGAGAGCGCTCGCCACCTGGTCGCCGCCGGGGCCGACGTGCACAACGCGTCGCCGATGGGCAACACGGCCTTGGTGGTCGCCGCCATGAGTGGACACGAAGCCATGGCGACCTATCTACTGGCCGAAGGCGCCGACCCGAACGCGTCCGACGCCGGCTACACGGCACTCCACGGCGCGATCCTTCGGGGTGACACCGATCTTGCTCGTGCCCTGCTGGACGCCGGCGCGAACCCCGACCAAGCGATCGAGCAAGGCAGCCCGGGTCGACGCAACAGCCCGGACTTCGTCCTCGAGCACGACGTGGTGGGCGCGACCCCCTTCTGGCTCGCCGCCCACTTCGGTCGCCCCGGAATCATGCGCATGCTCACCGAGCACGGCGCCGACGCGTCGATGACGACCGACTCTGGCACGACGGCGCTGCTGGCGGCCATTGCCACCCGGCAGCGGGTCGAGCCGGGCCTGGCAGCCGACCCGGTCGAGCAACAGCGGGTCGTCCGCGAAGCAGCGGAGGCGGCGCTCGACGCTGGTGTGGATGTCGCCAAGGCGGACGCGACGGGCACGACGGGGCTGCACTCCGCGGCCAGGCGACGGTATGGGTCTGTCATCCGCCTGCTCGTCGAGCGCGGGGCGCACCTCGAAGCGGAAGACGCCCAAGGCCGAACGCCACTGGCGCTGGCCGGAGGCGCCGACGACGACAACGCGTCGGTGCGGCTATTGAAGGAGCTGGGCGCGACCCGCTAGACCCCGGTCAGGCCGTCGAGGCGCAGGCGGCCATCGCTCTTCCCCACCTTCTCGACCGGCACGTCGAGCTTCTCCATCAGCGTCACCAGCAGGTTCGGCATCAACGGATCGTCGGGGTAGTGCAGGTGGCGGTCGCCTTCGATCTGCCCGCCGCAGCCGCCCATGAGCAGCACCGGCAGGTCAAGCGGGCTATGCGCGTTGCTGTCAGACATGCCGCACCCGTAGATCAACAGCATGTTGTCCAGCAGCGACCCGTCGCCGTCCGGAGTGTTCCGGAGCTTGGTCAGATACTCGGCGAACAGCGACGCATGATAGGCGTTGATCTTCGACATCAACGCGATCTTCTCAGGCTTGTATTCGTGATGTGAGAGCGGGTGGTGCGCATCAGGCACCCCGATCTCGGTGTAGGTCCGCGAACTGACCTCGCGCCCGAGCATGAAGGTGGTGATCCGGGTCAGATCGACCTGGTGCGCAAGCAGTTGCAGGTCGAACATCAGGCGCACGTGGTCGGCGAAGTCAGACGGAATCCCCTCGGGCTGGGCCACCTCGGGCAGGTCGACACTCTGCCGTTGCTCTGCCCGGTGAATACGACGCTCGATGTCGCGGATACCCTCGAGATACTCGTCGATCTTCAGGCTGTCGTCCTGTCCGAGCTCCCGCTGCAGGGTGGCGACCTTGTCGGTGACCGAATCGAGAATGGAGCGGTCGCGCGCCATCCGGGCCTGGCGGACGGCCGGGTCGGTGCTGCCGCTGTCGCCGAACATCTGCTCGAACACCACGCGCGGGTTGTTCTCCATCGGCAGCGGCGTCGTGCGGCTCCGCCAGCAGATGGTGTTCGTATAGACGCAGCTGTGCCCGCCGCTGCACTGGCCGGCGTTGGCCCTACTGTCGATGGCCAGCTGGAGTGACGCCAGCTCGGTCTCCTGACCGTATTCGCGGGCCAGCAGCTGGTCCATCGACGTGTCAGCCACCGGCGCCGTCTCACCCGCCACCCCGGCGGCGCCCGTCAGGAACGTCGTCGAGGCGCCAGCATGCGCCGGCGTCCAGTAGCCACGCAGACCGGACACGACCGTCATCTGATCCTTGAAGTCGGCCAACGGTTGCAGGATCGGCGTCAGCGGGAACCTGCGGCCCGTTTCCCCGGGCGTCCAGTACTCCATCGCGATGCCGTTGGGCACATAGACCACGCCGAACCTGCGTCGCGGCGTGGCGGCCGTGCGAGCCAAGGCCGAGGCGGCCGGCACCATGGCGTCCAGCAGAGGTAGCGCCAGCGCGGTACCCAGACCGCGCAAGACCGTGCGTCGTGGCAGCGACATCTTGGTGATGATCATGATGTGACCTGGCTCTCTCGCTACAGGGTCTCTACCTAGCGAGACGCGGGCGCCGCCGACGCGACGCGTGTCTCGCCCGCGGCCCTGGCGCGTCGTTCCTGGAACGGCGCGCTCTTGACGATACCCAGCACGAGCGACGACCACCGATACTCGTCGGATTCCGACGCTCGCAGAATCTGCCGCACACTCGGTCGGTCGTGATAGACCAGACCGCGCCCGAGGGCGTACGCCAGCAACTTCTCGGTGACCGCGCCGGCAAAGTCGTCGCCCCGCCGGAGCAGTTCGCGCCGGAGCCCAGCTGGCCCGTCGAAGGCCACCCCGCTCGGCATCGTGGCGGAGGCGTCAATCGGCAGCCCCGCCTCGCTCGTGTCGCGCCATCCGCCGATCGCGTCGAAGTTTTCGAGCGCGAATCCGAGCGGATCCATCGGCGCGTGGCACGAGGCGCAGACCGGATTGGCGCGATGGCGCTCGAGGCGCTCTCGGACCGAGGCCGGCTCGCCCTCTTCGCCACGATCCGGCAGGCCAGGGACGTTGGGCGGCGGCTCTGGCGGCGGCGCGCCGAGAATGCTCTCGAGCAGCCACTTGCCGCGCAGCACCGGCGAGGTGCGATTCGGATAGGAGGTGACCATCAGCAGGCCACCCTGGCCCAGCAGCCCCCGGCGTGGATGATCCGGGCCGAGCGACACGCGACGGAAGCGATCGCCGTACACCCCCTCGATGCCATAGAAACGAGCGAGGCGCTCGTTGACGAACGTGTGATCGGCGTCCAGTAGCTCCAGCAGGCTCCGGTCCTCGCGGATGCTGGCCCCGACAAAGAGCTCGGTCTCACGGCGGAACGCTTCGCGCAGGTTCTCGTCGAACTCTGGATAGGCCGCCGACTCTCGTTCCTGGGAGTCGAGGTTGCGTAGCCTGAGCCACTGGCTCACGAAGTTGTCGACCAGCGCCTGCGAGCGGGGGTCGGCGAGCAGGCGACGGGTCTGGGCCTCGAGCACGTCCGGCTCACGCAGCCGACCGGCGGTCGCCGCCGCGATCAACTCCTCGTCCGGAATGCTGCTCCACACGAAGAAGGACAGCCGGGACGCCAGCTCCAGGTCGCTCAACACATACCGGTCGCCCGGCCCCACATCCACCGGATCCCGTTCAATCCGAAACAGGAACTCGGGGTCGACCAGCATCCGCTCGAGCGCGAACTGAATACCGTCATCGAAGGTGCCGGTGTCACGCCCCTCGGCGAAGAATCGCATCAGCGTCGCGACCTCCGGCCCGCCCACCGGGCGGCGATACGCGCGCGCCGCCAGGCGCTCGAGAATCTCGGTCGCGCAGGCGTCCTCGGCCGAGTCCGCCTCCGGGTCGCACACGAAGATCCGGCGTCGGCTGGGAGTGTCGCCCGGCCCCTCGACGGTGTAAGGCCCGCCGATCGACACCTGCTCGAGCAGGGCGTTCTCGTCGTAGCGCTCGTCGACGAAGCGCCCGTAGCCGCGATTACGTGGCTGCAGAATGCCTTCGTGCTCGGATTGCTGACGGAGGAAGGACACGCCCACCACGCGCGAGCCAGCCCGGGCCGGGAAGGTCAACTCCAGGCCGGCATCGCCGGTGTTCATGTAGTACTCCCAGTCGGCATCTCCCGCAATGTTCCCGGAGAAGCTGAGGGGAGCCATCTGTCCCACGGCGTCGGCGTTGCCGACGTCGAAACGGGTCACGAGGGCGCCGTCGACCCGCACGTCGATCACCTGTGGCGCCGAGAACCCGATGATGTAGTCGGAGAAGTTCCGGTGCAGGCGGATGCTGATCGTGTAGTCCCCGTCCACCGGGAAGTAGTGCCGGACCGCCAGCCCGCCCCGCGACCCGAACGACAAGTCCTCGTGCTGACGGTCGTCCTGCACCAGGCCAGGATGCACCCGATAGGTGTCCACGGTGGGACCAACGGGTGGAATACCGACGGCAAGCCGGCTGATTCTTCGAGCGGCGGACAGGTAGCGGGACACGAGGTCAGGCGAGATCGAGAGCATCTCGCCGTTGTTGTCGAACCCGTGCTCGTAGGTGTTGTCGGCCGGCAGGAGTGACGCCACGTCGACGTCCACGGCGAGCAGGTCGCGGACCGCGGCGTGATACTCCGCCCGGTTGAGCCGGTGGAGTGTTTCCCCCCGCCCCGGATCCGGGTCAGCCAGCGCCACCCGATCGATCTCGGACGCCAACCACGACGACACCCCACGATAGACGTCTTCGGTCGGGCGGGGATTGCCACCCGGCGGCATCGTCTGGGCCCGGAGCTTGACGAGCACCCGCTCCCAGATCTCCGCATCGGCCGCGACGTTGCCCAGATCTCGGTCGAGCGCGACGTCTGCCGTCTGCAGCCGCTCGTTGTGACAGCGGACGCAGTACTGGTCGAGCACCGCGCGGGTCGAGTCGGCCGACATGGTCTGCCCGCGCACCTCCGGCGGTGCGACCAGAGGCAGGAGCCCGGCCAGCAGGATCGGGAGAAAACGCGGACGCATGACTGCACCATGATAACTCCAGACGCGCCGGCTGAACCTCCTCCGCTTTCTGTAATGTGAGGCCTGCCCTATCCGGCCATCTGGAGCCCAGCGCACCCATGAGACACCTGACCCTGTTCTGCCTCGCCGCCATGGTCGCCTCCTGCGGGCCTGCCCCGGCGACGGCTCCGACGCCCCCCGACTACTCGGCCGTCTTCGACGGCTCGGCAGGCCGCTGGATCGACCTGACCCACGCCTTTGGCGACGACACCATCCACTGGCCGACCGACACCGCGGGCTTCCGCCTGAGGGAGCTCGCCTACGGCCAGACCGAGGGCGGCTTGTTCTATGCGTCGTACGAGTTCGCCTCGGCCGAACACGGCGGCACGCACCTGGATGCGCCGGTCCATTTCGCCGAGGGCCGACTGACCGCCGATGCCATTCCGCTCTCCGGCCTGATGGGTCCGGCCGCCGTCGTGGATGTCACCGACCGGGTCACCCCCGACTATCTGATCTCCGTGGCGGACCTGACGTCCTGGGAGGCGATGCACGGAGCGATCCCCGGCGGCGCCTATCTGCTGCTCCGCACCGGCTGGGCAGAGCGATGGTCGGATCGGGCGGCGTATCTGGGCACGGAGCTGACCGGCCCCGACGCGGTGGCCGACTTGCACTTCCCCGGCCTGAGCGAAGCGGCGGCCGCCTGGCTGGTGGCGGAACGACAGGTGGCGGCGGTCGGCATCGACACCCCCAGCATCGACCTGGGCCAATCGAGTGATTTCCGGGCCCACGTGGTCCTCTACCGCAAAAACGTCATCGGCCTCGAGGACCTGGCCGATCTGTCCGGGCTCCCACCCACCGGCGCCTTCGTCGTGGCGCTACCGATGAAGATCGAAGGTGGAAGCGGAGGGCCCCTGCGAACGGTGGCCTTCGTCCCCGCAGATGCCGAAAACTAGGAAGATGTATAGTGAGGCCACGCTCGGAAGCGTGAGAACCAGAGGAGCAGAGATGAGACGCAGCTTGCTGGCGATACTGGTAATGGTCGGGGTCGTCACGACCGTCGCCGTCAACGAGTCCCGTCAGGATCGCGCGGCGTTGACCGTGCTCGAACTCGACGACAACCTCTTCATGCTCGCCAATGCCCCGTCGGTGCAGGGCATGGGCGGCGGCGGCAACACCGCGATCTTCGTGACCAGCGACGGGGTCACCCTGGTCGACACCAAGATCAAGGGCTACGGCACGGACATCCTGGGCGCGGTCCGCGAGATCACGGACAAGCCGGTCACCACGATCATCAACACCCATACGCACTGGGACCACACCGGCGCCAACGCCGAGTTCCCGGAAAGCGTCAACATCGTGGTTCACCAGAACACCGCCGCCAACCTCCGCAGCGACGACTGCGACGATGGCTCCGGGTTCCAGGGCGGCTCGATCAAGAACTGCGACGCCTTCAAGGGCGAGAACGCCAGGTTCCTGCCGGACGAGACCTTCAGTGATCGGATGACGGTCCACTCAGGCGCCGACAGCATTGACCTGTACTACTTCGGGCGGGGTCACACCGATGGCGACACCTTCGTGGTGTTCCGTGAGGCCCGGGTCATGCACACCGGCGACATGATGGCCCGCAAGGGACTGCCCTATCTCGACGTTCCCAGTAGCAACGGCAGCGCGACCGAGTTCGGCAAGACCCTGACCAAGGCGGCGGCCGGCATCTCCGGCGTCGACCGGGTCATCCCGGGCCACAACCCCGTGCCCCTGCCCTGGCAGGACTTCGTGGACTACGGCGGCTTCTACAACGACGTGGTGGCGAAAGCCGAGGCTGGCAAGGCGGCTGGACGCTCGGTGGACGAGGTTGTGTCGTCCTACAGCGTCCCGAGTCAGTACAGCGAGTACGTCGCCGCCGAGGATCGGCTTCGGGCGACGGTGCAGTATCTCTACGACGGGCAGTAGCGCCTGCCCGCCCCTGGTCAGTGCCAGGGGCTAGCGCGGGTCATCCCTCAGGATCGGATCGAGCAGGACCTCGGCGTGTGACGACGGCTGGTCGTCCGGCCCCAGGACGGCCGGTTCGTCGCCACCCCACCAATTGCCGCCGGCGTGGATCGTCCCCCCCGGCGCCAGTCGTAGCGGCCCGCGTTCGTTCGCCAGCAGGCGATTGCCGCCCCGGCTCCCGAGTGGCCCGCCGCCCAAATCCACGGTCAGGGCATCGCCCCCGCCCCCGTTGTTGATGCTCACGCCGAACCGGTCGGTCCCGATCACATCGGTGCCCTCGACCAGCAGCGTGGTGCTTCCAGCGCTGTCGGGATCACCCTGCAGGTTCAGTGAAATGCCACCGCCACCCTGGCGCGGCGTGCCACCGAGGATCTCGGTATCGCGGATGACGTAGCGGAGCACCGAGTTCAGACCCGAGTTCGAGAACTGAATCGGATCGGTGACGGCGTTCCGCAGCACGCTGTCCTCGATCACGAGCGTGAGCCGACACCCGTCACACCAGTTCGCCTCGTCCGGTCGAGGCGACCCGAAGATATAGCCCTCGATCCCGGTGCTCGACCGGTTGCCCACCTGCTGGGTGTTGTCGAACCGGTAGTTGCGCACCAGCATGACCTGCTCGGAACGGCCCATCAGATACGGAATGATGCTGTCCGAGTTCCGGTTGCCGCGCCCGATGCTGTCGGCCACCGAGTCCAGAATGACCGTCTCGACCCGGCTCGTCTCGCGGGTGCGGACGAAGTAGGGCCGCCCGCCCAGACTGTAGAACTCGTTGCGGGCGAAGCGATAGCGGCCCTGGCTGTCGCCGGACTGAAAGACGCGGATGGCGCCCAGATCTTCGCCGTCGCGAAAGAGGCTGTCCTCGATCCTGACGTCATAGCGCACGCCCAGGGTGGCCTTGAAGCTGACGGCATAGACCTGACCGCGTTCGTCCTCAATGTGCTCGTCGGCGTTGCCCTCGAAGGTCGCGTGATGGATGAAGGTGCCGGAATAGTCAACGCCGTGACCGGCGATCGCGTGGCCGATCATCTCCTCGAAGTGCACGCCGGCGATCTCGTTGTCGCCCCCCAGGGCCACGACCGTGCCCTCGGGCAGCTCGGCGGTGCTGGTCAGCCGCACGCGATCGTCCGGATCGGTGGCCAGGGCGCCATCGGACGCAAGACCGAGCAGCTTCTGCCCGGGCTTCAGCGTGATGGCTCCGTCGACGATCTGGTCCGATGCGAGCAGGTGGATCGTGTCACCGGCCGCCGACGCCGCCTGCGCCGCGGCCAGGGTTCTGAAGGGCGCCTCCCGGCTCCCGTCGCCGTCCGGTTCGGCTACCGGGGAGACATAGAACACGCCGTCAAGCTCGGCCGGCTGCGCCTCGGCCGCGTCCGACGCCGCCACGACCACCGACCCGACAAGTAGCCATCGCCCGAACTGCATGCCCCCCCTTGAAGGCGCCCATCTTCGCACGAAGTGCTCCACACCACCAGGGGCGCCGGGACCCGCGGCGTGGGGTGCCAGGCTGGGACGATGGTTCGTCGAACCCTGGGTCTCCCGGTCCTGCTGGATCTCGCGCTCGCCTCGGCGCCCCAGGCGCAGACGCTCAAAGCGACCGCGCCCACTCCGCTGTCACCAGTGAACGACGCGATCGTGGAGACCGCGACGCCGGCGCTGGTCGTGAGCCCAGCCGGGGGGCGACACGTCTTCGCGGAGTTTCCGCACTACTACGAGCTGCAGGCCGCGGCCAACCTGGTCGTGATCGAGACCGGGCGGTCCGACGCGTCGTCGTCGGTCAACAGCTATCGGGTCCAGACTCCGCTGACTCCCGGCAGCAGCTCTCGCTGGCGCAGCCGGGCAGTGTTCGACGGCGCCACTGGCCCCTGGTCGGTCTGGGAGACATTCACCTACCGGCCCGAGGGCAAGATCTTCACCACCACCGACGGTGTGTCGTTCCGCATAGAAGTTGTGGCGACCGGCCTGGAGGTGCCCTTGGCGCTGGGTGTCCTGCCGGATCACCGCCTGCTCGTGACGGAACGCCCAGGCCGGGTCCGGCTGGTCGATTCCAGCGGATTGCGCGCGAACCCCGTTCTGACGCTCGAAGATGCGTTCGTCGCGGGCGAAGCGGGCGTCCTCGGTCTGGCCGTCCACCCCCGCTTCGGCGAAACCGGGTGGGTGTTCATCGCCTACACCGCCGAGCCTGTCCCGGGCACGCTGGTCAACCAGATCGTGCGCTACCGGCTGGCGGGCGCCCAGCTCGTCGAGCGGGTCGTGCTCTTCGACCGGGCGCTCGGCGACAACCTCCACGATGGCGGTCGCCTGCGGTTCGCGCCCAACGGCACCCTGTTCCTGACCATGGGCGACGCGCTCGATCTGTCCACACCTCAAGATTTGGCGTCGGACAACGGAAAGGTCCTGCGCCTGAGGGAAGACGGCACGACGCCGACGGATAACCCATTCTCTTCACCGGTGTTCTCCTGGGGCCACCGCAACCCCCAGGGCCTCGACTGGCATCCCGTCACCGGTGAGCTGTGGGCCACCGAGCACGGCTCGATTGGCAACGACGAGGTCAACCTGATCGTCGCCGGCGAAAACTACGGCTGGCCGCTCATCGAAGGCGCCGAGACGCGCCCGGGCATGGTGACGCCGCTCCTCATCTTCACGCCGTCGGTCGCGCCGTGTGGCGCCTCCTTTTATGGCGGCACGGCGTTCCCGGCGTTCCAGAACAACCTCTTTTTCGCTACCCTCCGCGGCGAGCATCTTCATCGCGTCCGGGTCGATCCCACCGGCCATCGGACCGTACTCGACCAGGAACGCTTGCTCGACGGTCGTTTCGGGCGACTGCGCACCGTGATCACCGGGCCGGAGGGCGCGCTCTACCTTCTGACGAACAACCGAGATGGCTGGGGCACGCCGGCTCCAGACGACGACCATATTCTGCGGCTCGTGCCGCTCCCCTAGCGGCATCCAGCCAGTCTCCTGCTGACCTTGGCTGCCGCTGCGGACTACGGTAGGGTTGACGCTCAGAATGCGCCTCTACAGCTCGACTCTGGCCGGCTCCCTCCTCCTCCTCGGCTCGGCCGCGTTTGCACAAGCCCAGGCCGGGTCGCAGGACGCCCTCGAACACTTCGAATCGAAGATCCGCCCGGTGCTCGCAGAGCGCTGCTATCAGTGCCACGGCGCCGACCCCGGGCGGGTCTGGGGCGGTCTGGTGCTCCTGGATGCGGCGGGGCTGCAGGCCGGCGGCGACAGCGGGGCCGCTCTCGTCCCGGGAGCTCCCGACGAGAGCCTCCTGATGGAGGTCATCCAGTACGAGGGCCCTATCAAGATGCCGCCCGACGGGCGGCTCCCAGCCGACGTCGTCGCCGACTTCGAACGATGGATCGCGAACGGCGCCCCCGACCCCAGGGTGTCGGACACGCCCGTGTTGGCCGCGCGTTCGGACGCTGGCGCCGAGTATGACTTCGGTCCGGGACGGGAACACTGGGCGTTCCAGGCGATGCGTCGGCCGACGCCGCCGCCCGTGCGCAACGAATCGTGGGTGCGGTCTCCCATCGATCGCTTCATCCTGTCCCGGCTGGAACTAGAGGGACTCGCTCCGATCCAGCCCGCGGACAAGCGGCAGCTGCTGCGCCGGGTGACCTTTGACCTCACCGGTCTGCCCCCGACACCGGCCGAGGTCGACGCGTTCCTGGCCGACACCGGTGCCGACGCCTACGAGCGGGTAGTGGAGCGGCTGCTCGCCTCACCGCGCTACGGGGAACGCTGGGGCCGACACTGGCTGGATGTGGCCCGCTACGCCGATTCGAACGGGCTCGACGAGAACGTCGCCCATCGCAACGCTTTCCGTTATCGCGACTGGGTCATCTCCGCCTTCAACGACGACCTGCCCTACGACCAGTTCGTGAAGGCCCAGATTGCGGGCGACCTGCTTCCGGCGTCCTCTGACGAGGAGCGGTTCGCGAACATACGGGCCACCGGCTTCCTGACCGTCGGCGCCAAGGTGCTGGCCGAGCAGGACGTCGACAAGATGCTGATCGACATCGTCGATGAGCAGGTGAACGTGGTGGGACGCGCCTTCCTGGCCGAACCGGTCGGCTGCGCGCGGTGCCACGACCACAAGTTCGATCCGATCCCCACCGCCGACTATTACGCCATGGCCGGCATCATGCGCTCCACCAAGACCATGGGGGGCGATGACAGCCGCTGGGTGGAGCGGCCGCTGGCCGACGAGGCTACCGTCGAAGCCTACGAAGCAGCGCAGGAACTGGTCGAGGAGGCGCAAGAGGACGTCGCCGCCGTGGTCGATGCCCAGAACGAGGAGATTCGCCGACCACGGCGCGAGGCGCTTGCCGCCTACCTGCTCGCCGCCGAGGAGGCGTACCCCTTCTGGAGCGAGGACGAACAGGCGAACCGGGTGGCCATGGACGAGGTCGCCAGGATCGCCGAGCGCGACGGACTGGAGGCGCCAGTCGTCACCAAGTGGGTGCGGGCCCTCTTCGACTATCGGGAAGGCCCCCCAGTACAAGGCGACGGAGCGAACCCGAGCGTGGTCTTCGAGATCTGGGACACCTATGCCGCCGCCGACCCGGCGACCTATGGACAAGTCACGGAAGACCTCCGGGCGCTGATCGCCTCAGAGAAGGTACTGATCGCTCCCCTCACCCGTAGCCTGGTACGCGGGCCGGCGCCCCGCAGTCTCGAAGAGGTCGCCTGGCGTTACACCAGCCTCTTCGGCGTGATCGACATCGCGTGGAGCGAGCACCTCCAGCGACTGGGGCTAAGAGACGAAGAGGAGTTGTCACCTCGCGACTTCCGGCTTCCACGGGAGCAGGAAGAGCTTCGACGGCTGGTCTACGACGGTCGACTCTGCATCCTCTGCCTGCCACAGACCGAAGAGGAGCGCCTCTACCCCGAGGACGTGCTGGAGGAACTGGCCGAGCTCCGCGCGGTGGTCGAAGAGCGCGAAGCGGCGTCGCCGCCCAGACCGCCCTACGCGATGTCGGTCCAGGACGATGAGATCGTCGACCTGCCGGTCCACATTCGAGGCAGCCATCTGAACCTGTCCGACACGCCGCAGCCGCGCGGGTTCCTGCGGGTCACCGACCATCTCGTTCCGCCGCCACCGATTCCGGCCGACGAAAGCGGTCGACTGCAGCTGGCGCAGTGGATCACCCATCCGGAGCACCCGCTCACCGCTCGGGTCATGGTCAATCGGCTGTGGCACTGGCACTTTGGCCGGGGGCTCGTCGACACCCCCAGCAACTTCGGCGCGACCGGCTCGACGCCCACCCACCCGGAACTGCTCGACTGGCTCGCCCGCCGGTTCATCGAGCAGGGCTGGTCTGTCAAGGCGCTCCACCGGGAGATCCTGCTGTCGAGCACCTATCAGCTCGGCACCGACTACGGAGAATCACAAGCCGCTGTCGACGAGGGCAACCGGCTGCACTGGCGGATGAACCGACGCCGGCTCGAAGTGGAGCCGATCAGAGACAGCCTGCTGCAACTGGCGGGCACGCTGGACCTGACCATGGGCGGCCGGGTAGAAGAGTACAACCCGCGCGGCTACGTCTTCAGTGAAGGCAACACCTTCGGGCGGTTCGACTTCTACGCCGCGCCGCGGCGGTCGGTCTACATGCCGGTGGTGCGAAACGCCATCTATGACATCTTCGCCGGCTTCGACTTCGGGAACGCGAGCGACTCGGTAGGCGCGCGCCCCGCGACGGTGGTGCCGTCGCAAGCGCTGCTGATGATGAACAGCGCGTTCGTCGAGACGCAGGCGGGTCGCTTCGCGGAACGTCTCCTTGGCGACGTCGGGACAACCCCGGAAGCGCGCATTACCAGCGCATTCGTGCACGCCTACGGACGAGAGGCGTCCGACGACGAGATCGCCGACAGCCTGGCCTTCCTCGCCGAGATGCGTAAGGCCGCGCCGACCGGCGAGGAAGAAGCGTTCGCCTGGACGCGCCTCTGCCACGTGCTCTTGGGCGCCAGCGAGTTCATCTACATCGACTGAGTACCGCTATGAAGTATCCCCACTATCAAACCCCGCCGGTGTCGCGGCGAGACATGCTGAGGGCCTGTGGCTGTGGATTCGGCGGGCTCGCGCTGTCTTCTCTCCTGCAGGAGGACCTCCTGGCGGCCCAGGCAAACCCGCTGGCGGTGAAGACGCCGCACTTCGCGCCCAAGGCGAAGCGGATCATCTTCCTGCACATGCACGGCGGCCCCTCCCAGCACGACCTGTTCGAATACAAGCCGCTGCTCATTCGGGACGACAACAAGCCGCTGCCGTTCGCCAAACCGGACGTGCAGTTCAACGAAACGGGCAACCTGTTCAAGAGCCCGTGGGACTTCAAGCAGCACGGACAGTCGGGCCACTGGATCAGCGAGCTGATGCCGAACCTGGCCGGCGTCGCCGACGAGCTCTGTTTCATCCGATCGATGTATGGCACCAACGCCGCGCACGGCGGCGCTATCCTGGCCATGAACACCGGCAGCGACCGGTTCGTCAGGCCGTCCATGGGCTCATGGATCGCCTACGGGCTGGGGACCGAGAACGACGACCTTCCCGGCTTCATCACCATCTGCCCGTCGTATCAACACGGCGGCGTCCAGAACTACTCGGCCGCGTTCTTGCCAGCGGCCTACAACGGCACGGCGATCGGCACGGCCAGGATGTCGACCGAGGACGCGACCATCGATTTCCTCGAGAATCAGGCGGTCACCACCAACGTGCAGCGCGCCGAACTCGACCTGCTCCAGCGCTGGCAACGCCGGCAGCTCGAATCGACCGGACCGGACCTGGCGTTGGAGGGACGCATCGAGTCCTACGAGCTGGCGTTCAGGATGCAGACCGAAGCGCCGGAACTGATGAGCATCGACGGCGAGTCCGAGGCGACCCGCAAGCTCTATGGTCTGGACGACCCGGTTACGTCCGACTTCGGCCTCCGGTGCCTGCTGGCCCGACGGTTCTCGGAGTCCGGTGTGCGCTTCGTGCAAGCGACCCATGGTCCGGACACCAAGTGGGACCACCACTCGGGTCTGATCACCGGACTGCCGCAAAGCTGCGCCGAGATCGACAGGCCGGTAGCCGGCCTGATCGCCGACCTGAAGTCACGCGGACTGCTGGACGAGACGCTGGTGCTCTGGGGCGGCGAGTTCGGGCGCACGCCTGGCGCCGAGGCCGGCGCGCGAAACGGACGCGACCACAACCCACACGGCTACACCATGTTCATGGCCGGCGGCGGCGTGAAACCAGGACACAGCCACGGTCTCACCGACGACTACGGCTACTACGCCGTCGAAGACAAGGTGCACATCCACGACCTGCACGCGACGTTGCTGCACCTGCTCGGGCTCGACCACGAGCAGCTGACCTATCAGAGTCAGGGACGGGACTTCCGGCTGACCGACGTGGCAGGTGTCGTTGTCGACGACATCATCGCCTAGGGGCTACGACGGCCGGCGGAGACCGCGTAGCAGGAACGCGGCGAACGTGGCGGCGACCTCGTCGTCGGGCCGGTTGGCCTCCAGACCGTAGAGCTTGTGCCGCGTAGCGTAGTCCACGGGGAGCGCGGTCACCGCCGCGACGATTAGCTCACGCGCGTCGTCGACGAACACCCCTTCCGCCTGACGGTCGGCGACCCATCGGTTCAGGAACGGAAACAGCGGATACTCCATCAACTGCGCCGACATTCGCTCATTCTCTTCGGTCGTCTGTTCAAGCCAGGCAAAGAGCAGCATCCGCTGCATGTCCCGATCCTGCTCGAGCCCCTGCAGGATCCCTCCAACGACGGTCTGCAGCACCGCCATGTCCTTGCGCTCGGCGGCCAACCGTTCCAGTTCCTCGAGCAGATCGTCGGCCCCCTGGTTCGCCCGACGGGTGAACGCAGCTAGGTGCAGGGCGTCCTTGGTCGGAAAGTGCTTGAAGACGGTGGCTTCGCTGACGCCGGCCTGCTCGGCCAAGGCGCGGGTCGTCGTGCCGTTGTAGCCGTGCGCTCCGAACAGTCGAATGGCCGCCTCGATGATCTGATCGCGTCGCTCTTGGGCGCTCAAACGCCGACGGGAGGCCGGTTCGATGCTGTGAGATTCCCCACCTGAATCAACCAAATCGGCTGCTACTGCGTGACGCTCAGGACCCTCTGCCATTGGTGTGCGTCAGAGAGTGTATCAGGCGCGTCACCGTCGGACTTCGCCGCCGTGCAGTTTCAGTCGCCGACCGACTCGCGCCTAACCAACAGCGGGGACACGCTGACCATCTACGAGTTCGCCGACCCGGGCTTCGTGCTGAACACGGGTGAGATCATCACCCGCCAGGCGCCGGATGACAGTCGAACGTGGAACGGGTTCGAGCTAATCGCCGACGGGCGACTCTGGCGGGACGGCTTCGCCCAGGCGAGCTGGACGATCGGGCGCAACCACAACGACTTCTGCACGTCCTCCCGCCCGGAAAACCCGAACGGTCTCCGGTTCTGCGAAAACACCGGCAAGTTCTGGAGCGACTTCAAGTTCTCGGGTCGGGTCCCGCTGCCGTTCGACACCATGATCTCAGGACTCTTCCAGGTGTTCGCCGGGAACCAGATCCTGGGCGAGTAATCGGTCAGCGCCGCCGACATCGGTCGACCGCTGAACGACGCCGGCGGCGACGGACTCATCAGCATCCCGCTCATCGAGCCGGGCACGCTGTATGAGGGCGACTACATCACCCGGACCAACATCCGGTTCCAGAAGATCGTCACCACCGGCAACATCCGGACCCGGGTCTACATGGACGTAAGCAATCTGTTCAACAACCTGAACGTCCTGGACCGGAACCGGTTCTTTGACGGTGGCACCGTGATCAACGACGAGTTCTTCCGGCCGATCACGCTGAACGCCGACCGGGTGCTCTCCTTCGGGGTCCAGACGTCGTTCTAGTTCACCGACGGCGGTATCGGGTAACATCGGCGGCCAGGGGCCCTGGGTCCCCGGCCGTTTTCATTTTGAGTGTGAGGACCAGATGCGACAGTTGATTGGCACGGCGATCGCCGTCAGCCTGCTTGTACCCGCTTCCACGCTCGCCCAGTCGGGCGAGATCACCCGGACCGGCTTCGGGAAACCGGACCTCAACGGCGTGTGGGATTTCAGATCGCTGACGCCGCTCGAGCGCCCTGAGGAATACGGCAACCGTGAGTTCCTCACCGAGGAAGAGGCGCGATCACTGGAACAGGGCGCCGTCGAGCAGAACGAGGCGGCGGACCTGGCGCCGGCGCAGCGAACCGAGGCGGGCGGGTCGATCGGCGCCTACAACCGCTTCTGGATGGACTACGGCACCCAGGTGGTGGAGAACCGGCGAACGTCGCTCATCGTCGATCCGCCCAACGGACGCCGGCCGCCCCGCACCGAGCAGGGTATGACCCGCTACGGCGTCGGCGGCTCCTTCGGCGCCGCACCGCTCGAGGGCCCGGAGGATCTGAGCTATTTCGATCGATGTCTCGGCAACGCGGGGCTACCGATCTATCCGCTGCCTTACAACAACAATGTCCAGGTTTTCCAGACCGAGGACCACGTGGTAATGGTGGCCGAGATGATTAATGCCACCCGGATCATCCCGATCACCGACCGCCCACACGGGTCGCTCAAGCAAGCCTTCGGCGACTCACGCGGACACTGGGAGGGCGACACGCTCGTGGTGGAAACGACCAACTTCAGCTGGTGGCTGCAACTCGTCCAGGGCAGCCCCGAATCGCATCTGGTGGAGCGGTTTACCCGAGTTGGCGACAACATCGAGTACGAGTACACCCTGACCGACGAGACCATCTGGACGGCCCCGTGGACCGCGGTGCAGACGCTGCGGCCCAACCCGCTGCCGATCTTCGAGAACGCGTGCCACGAAGGGAATTACGCGGCGGAACACATGCTGCACGGCGCGCGCCTCGACGAGATGCAGGCGGCGAAAGATCAGTAGGGTGCGACGGTCCGCAGCGCTGCTCCTCCTCGTCGCCGTTGCCGCCGGCCCCGCCGCGGCCCAGGACGACTATGTCCCGGTGACCGACGCGATGCTACAAGATCCGGCGCCGGCCGACTGGCTGATGTGGCGCCGGACGCTGGACGGCTGGGGTTACAGCCCGCTCGATCAGATCAACACCGACAATGTCTCCCGGCTCCGGATGGTGTGGACTCGTGCGCTCGGCGAGGGCAGCCAGACGGGCACACCGTTGGCCTACGACGGCGTCCTGTACATGCCGAACCCGAGGGACCTCATCCAGGCCCTCGACGCCGAGACCGGCGACCTCATCTGGGAACACCGGCGGGACAACCCGGATGATGTCTACTCGGCCATCGCGGGGTATCTGTCCGAGAACAACCGGAACATCGCCATCTACCAGAACCTGATCATCGACACGAGCGTGGACGACCATCTGTTCGCGCTCGACGTGGCGACCGGCGACGTGGTGTGGGACACCGAGGTGCTCGACTACACCACCCACCCGGCCATCCAGGGCTCGGGCCCGATCGTGGCCGACGGGAGGGTGATCTCGGGCCGGAGTTGCACCGCGAAGGGCGGTCCGGACGCCTGCGTCATCACCGCGCATGACGCATTGACCGGCGCAGAGCTCTGGCGGCGTCGCACCGTTCCGGCCCCCGGCGAGCCGGGCGATGAAAGCTGGGGCGATGTGCCGTTCGAGGACCGCAAACACGTCGGCGCCTGGATGGTGCCGAGCTACGACCCCGAGCTGAACCTGATCTACATCGGGACGTCGGTCACGTCGCCGGCGCCGAAGTTCATGCTGGGCGGTATCGAGAACAAGCACCTCTATCACAACTCGACCCTCGCCCTGGACGCCGACACCGGCGAGATCCGGTGGTATTACCAGCACCTCAATGATCACTGGGATCTGGACCATCCGTTCGAGCGGCTGCTGGTCGACACCGCCGTCGCGCCAGATCCCTCGGCCGTGGAGTGGATCAATCCGCGGATCCGGCCCGGGGAGGAACGGAAAGTCCTCACCGGCATCCCCGGCAAAACCGGCCTGGTCTACACGCTCGATCGAGAAACCGGTGAGTTTCTGTGGGCGACCCCGACCGTGGCGCAGAACGTCATCAGCAACATCGACGGCGCGACCGGGGCGGTGACGGAGAATGCCGAAGCGGTGTTCACGGCGCTGGGCCAGGAAGTGCTCTCCTGCCCCTCCTGGATTGGCGGCAAGGACTGGGAGGCTGGCGCCTACAGCCCGCTGACCAACACGATGTTCTATCCGCTGCGAAACACCTGTGCCCGGGTGCTGTCGACCATGGACGGCGGTCTGGCCATCTATCGTCTGGCGGCCCGGTTCCAGCTGGCCCCGGGCACCGAGCAACTCGGCACGGTGCGGGCCATCTCGGCCGAGACTGGTCGCACCCAGTGGGTGCACGAACAGCGAGCGGGCACGATGTCGCTGGTCGCCACCGGCGGCGGACTGTTGTTTGGCGGCGACGTCAACGGCCGGTTCAGAGCGTTCGACCAGCGGACCGGGGACGTCCTCTGGGAGATCAACATCGGCTCACCCGTGACCGGGTTCCCGATCACCTTCGCGGTCGATGGGCGCCAGTATGTCGCGGTCAGCACCGGGAACGCCGCGACGGCATCAGGCTTCATGGGCCTGACCCCGGAGCTCCGACCGAGCGCCGGCAACAATCTCTTCGTTTTCTCTCTTCCCGAGTGACCCAGTTGTCACGAGGAGCCCGCGTGAAGCTGACCAGAATTCTGCTCGCCATCCCCGTTGCCATATCCCTGCTGCTGCCTCAGACCTCCGAGGCACAGCCGTCGAGCCAGTTCGTCCCGGTGACCGACGAGATGCTCCAGAACCCGGCGCCGGAAGACTGGTTGATGTGGCGCCGCACGCTGAACGGGTGGGGCTACAGCCCGCTCGATCAGGTCGACCGCGAGTCGGTCAATCAGCTCCAGCTCGTCTGGACGCGCCCGCTGGCGCCGGGCAGCCAGGAAGGCACACCGCTCGTCTATGGCGGACGACTCTACTTCCCCAACCCCAACGACCACCTGCAGGCGTTCGACGCCGCCAGTGGCGATCTCCTCTGGGAGTATCGACGACCGCTCCCGGACGACGTGATACAGGTCCTCGGCGGTCTCTCCGAGGTGAACCGAAACGTCGCGATCTACGGGAACGTGATCATCGACACCGGTAACGACGACTACATCTACGCCCTCGACGCCGTGAGCGGCGACGTAGTGTGGGAGACGGAGATCCTGGACTACGAGACCACGCCGGCTCGGCACACCTCCGGGCCAATCATCGCGAACGGCAAGGCGGTGTCAGGCCGAAGCTGCCGCCCGAACGGCGGGCCGAACTCGTGCGTGATCGTCGCCCACGATGCGGCCACGGGCGAAGAAGTCTGGCGGAGACGCCTGGTCCCAGCGCCGGGAGAGCCTGGCGACGAAACCTGGGGCGACGTACCGTTCGAAGAACGGGTGCACGTCGGCTCGTGGATGGTGCCCAGCTACGACCCCGAGTTGGATCTGGTCTACATCGGCACCTCGGTGACCTCGCCCGCGCCCAAGTTCATGCTGGGCGGCGCCGAGCTGACCCACCTCTACCACAACTCGACGCTGGCCCTCGATGGCGACACCGGCGAGATCGAGTGGTACTACCAGCACGTCAATGACCACTGGGACATGGACCACCCGTTCGAGCGGCTGCTGGTCGACACCGCCGTCTCGCCGAACCCCGAGGAGGTCAGCTGGATCAACCCCCGGATCGAGCCGGGCGAAACGCGCAAGGTGATCACCGGGATCCCAGGCAAGACCGGGTTGGTCTACACCCTCGACCGGGAGACGGGCGAGTTCCTGTGGGCCACGCCGACCGTCGGTCAGAACCTGATCAACGACATCGATGGAGCCACCGGCGCCGTCAGCATCAACCCGGAGGTCGTCTTCAGCGCGCTTGGTCAGGAGGTGCTCTCCTGTCCCGGCTGGCTGGGCGGCAAGGACTGGGAAGCTGGCGCCTACAGCCCGATGACCAACACGATGTACTACCCGCTGCGGAACGTCTGCGCGCGGGTGCTCTCGACGATGGAAGGTGGCCTCGCCATCTATCGTCTGGCCGCCCGGTTCCAGCTGGCCCCGGGCACCGACCAGGTGGGCACGGTTCGCGCCATCTCGGCCGAGACCGGCGAGACGGAGTGGCTGTACGAGCAACGCGCCGGGACCATGTCGCTCATGGCCACGGGGGGCGGACTGGTCTTCGGCGGAGACGTCAACGGGCGGTTCCGGGCATTCAACGACGAGACCGGCGAGGTGCTCTGGGAGGTCAATCTCGGCGCGCCCGTCACCGGGTATCCGGTCACCTATGCCGTCGATGGCCAGCAGTATGTCGCGGTCAGCACTGGCAGCGCGTCGAGTTCGTCCGGCTTCCTTCGACTGACCCCGGAGCTGAGTCCGGGCGTCGGAAACAACCTCTTCGTCTTCCGTCTCCCGCAATAAGTGACCCTCGTCCGATTGCTTCGGACCTATCTCCGGCCGTACCACCCGCTGCTGGCGGGCGTGGTCGTCTTCCAGATCGTCTCGACCGGGGCGGCGTTGTTCCTCCCGGCGCTCAACGCGGACATCATCGATCAGGGTGTGACCCCTGGCGATGCGGGCTACATCACCCGGACGGGCATGCTGATGCTAGTCGTCGCCCTGGCGCAGATCACGGGCACGGCGACCGCGGTCTACTTCGGAGCCCGGACCGCGATGGGGTTCGGGCGCGATCTCCGCACCGCCGTGTTCACGCATGTCGGCACCTTCTCGCGCCGCGAGATGGGTCGCTTCGGTGCGCCCACCTTGATCACCCGCTCCACCAACGACGTCGGTCAGGTGCAGATGCTCGTGCTGATGGCCTGCACCATGATGGCCAGCGCTCCGATCATGCTGACCGGCGGCGTGATCATGGCCGTACGGGAAGACACCACCCTGTCCTGGCTGCTGCTGGTCACCGTCCCCGCCATGGTGGGCGGCCTGGGCTTCATCATCACGAAGATGATCCCCGGCTTTCGCCAGATGCAACCGCGCATCGACCAGGTCAACAAGACGCTGAGAGAGCAGATCACCGGCATACGGGTGGTGCGCGCCTTCGTGCGGGAAGCTCACGAGCGTGGCCGCTTCGACGAGGCCAATCGCGCCCTGACCGAGGTCGCCCTCAGGGTCGGGCGCTGGATGGCCGCCATGTTCCCGGTGATCATCCTCGTGCTGAACATCTCGATGGTGGCGGCGTTCTGGTTTGGCGCGGGGCGTGTCGATGGCGAGCTGATGCAGCTGGGCTCGCTGACCGCCTTCATGGCCTATCTGCTACAGATCCTGGTGGCGGTCATGATGGCGACCTTCATGCTCATGATGGCGCCTCGTGCCGCGGTGGCCGCCGACCGCATCGCCGAGGTGCTCGACACCAGCTCGTCTGTCGCCCCGCCGGCAACCCCCATCACCGCCCTGCCCGAGCCCGGGTCCGTGCGGTTCTCCCAGGTGGAGTTCAGCTACCCGGGCGCCAGCCGGCCGGTGCTCGACGACATCACCCTCGAAGTCACCGCGGGCCAGACCGTAGCCATCATCGGTTCGACGGGAGCAGGAAAGACCACACTCCTTTCCCTCGTTCCGCGTCTCTTCGATGTAACCAGCGGACAGGTGGAGGTGGGGGGCGCCGACGTGAGGCGGATTGCCCCGGAGCTGCTCTGGAGCCGGATCGGCCTGGTCCCCCAGCGTAGCTATCTGTTCTCCGGCACGGTGGCCTCGAATCTCCGGCACGGCAACCCCGAAGCCACCGATGACGAGCTCTGGGCCGCACTCGAGGCGGCGCAGGCCAGAGCCTTCGTGGACGCGATGCCAGATGGGCTCAAGACGGAGATCACCCAGGGTGGAACGACCGTCTCGGGAGGACAACGACAGCGCATCGCCATTGCCAGGGCGCTGGTCCGCCGGCCCGAGATCTATCTGTTCGACGACGCGTTCTCGGCGCTCGATCTGGCGACCGAGGCGCAGCTCCGTCAGGCCCTCGCACCGCTGACCCGGCACGCCGCGGTACTGGTGGTCGCCCAGCGCGTCTCCTCGATCGTCACCGCGGACCGGATCGTCGTGCTCGACGACGGTCGCATCGTCGGACAGGGCACGCACGACGAGTTGCAGGCCGGGTGCGCCACCTACCAGGAGATCGTGCGTTCGCAGTTCGCCGCGGGAGAGGTGGCGTGAGCGACTCGGCACACTCGGGCCGTTTGAAGCAGACCGAACGGATCAAGGCCGACAGACCGGGACCGTCGGCCATGATTGCCCAACGGGCGATCAGCTTCATCCCCTCGGCCCGGCGGATGCTCCGACAGCTCGGCCCGGAGCGACCGAAACTGGTGGCGGTGGTCGCGCTCGCCTTGACCAGCGTGGCGCTGACGGCGGTGGCGCCCATCATCCTGGCCCGCGCGACCGATCTCGTCTTCGCCGGGGTGTTCGGCCGGCAGTTTCAGGCGGGACTCACGCCAGAGGAGGCGGTCGCCTTGCTTCGGGCCGACGACAGCGCGACCGCCGAGATGGTCGCGGCCATGGAGCACCTCGTCCCAGGTCGGGGCGTTGACCTCTCAGCCGTCGCCACGGTGCTGCTGCTCGCGCTCGGCGCCTATGTGACGTCCGGCCTGCTCAGCTGGCTGCAGGGCTACCTCCTGAACGACGTCGTGCAGGCGACCGTGCGCCGACTCCGCAACGAAGTCGAAGCCAAGATCCACCGACTTCCGCTGTCCTACTTCGATCGGCAACCGCGGGGCGAGCTCCTCAGCCGGGTGACCAACGACATCGACAACGTAGCCCAGAGTCTGTCCCAGACCATGAGCCAGTCGCTGACGTCTCTGCTGACCGTGCTCGGCATCATCGCCATGATGCTGTGGCTGTCGCTCAGCCTGGCGGCGGTCGCGCTCATTGGCATCCCCCTCAGCCTTGCGGTGACGGCGTTCATCATGAGCCGCTCGCAACGCTACTTCGTCGAGCAGTGGCGGCGCACCGGGGCGCTCACCACGCGAGTCGAGGAGGCCTTCACCGGTCACGATCTGATCATGGTGTTCGGTCGACGCCAGGAAGTGAACGCCGCCTTCGAGCAAGAAAACCAGGGGCTGTTCGCGGCCGGTTTCGGCGCGCAATTCATCTCCGGGCTGATCATGCCCACCATGTTCTTCATCGGCAGTGTCACCTATCTGGCCCTGGCAGTCGTCGGGGGGCTTCGCGTTGCCGGGGGCACGATGAGCCTCGGCACGGTGCAGGCGCTCATCAGCTACGCCGGTCAGCTGACCCACCCGCTCAGCCAGCTGGCTTCGATGATGAACCTGCTGCAGTCGGGGGTGGCATCGGCTGAACGGGTCTTCGAGCTGCTCGACGCCGAGGAGGAAACCGAGGATCCCGCCTCGCCAGTGGAGGCGAATCGCCGTGGAAGGGTCGCGTTCGAGGGCGTGTCGTTCAGCTATGTGCCGGACCAGCCACTGATCGAGGACCTGTCGCTGGTGGCCGAGCCGGGCCAGACGGTGGCGATCGTTGGGCCCACCGGCGCGGGCAAGACCACGCTGGTCAACCTGATCATGCGCTTCTATGAGCTACAGGCGGGCCGGATCACGCTCGATGGCGTCGACGTCGCCACCATGCCGCGCGGCCAGCTCCGGGGGCAGGTCGGCATGGTCCTGCAGGACACCTGGCTCTTCGAGGGCAGCATCCGGGACAACGTCGCCTACGGACGGCCCGACGCGACGGCCGAGGAGATTCAGCTCGCGGCCGAGGCAGCATTCGTCGACCGCTTCGTCGGCCATCTCCCGGAGCGCTATGACACCGTGGTCACCGAAGATGGGGGAAATCTGAGCGCTGGAGAACGCCAGCTGATCACGATTGCCCGGGCCTTCGTGGCGAACCCGGCCCTGCTCATTCTCGACGAGGCGACGAGCTCGGTCGACACGCGGACGGAGCTCCTGCTCCAGCAGGCGATGGCGGCACTCCGGGCCGACCGCACCAGCTTCGTCATCGCCCACCGACTGTCGACAATCCGCGACGCCGATCTGATTCTGATGATGCAGGAAGGCCGGATCGTCGAGCGGGGCACCCACGACGATCTGCTTGCCACCGGCGGTGCCTACGCCGACCTGTACCAAACTCAATTCGAGGCAGCCGTCGCCTAACGTTTCTTGGCTCCAGCTTTTTTTCGTGGTCAGCTTCGGCTTGAGTGAGGCGACGTAGTCATGGCTCATGGCGAACACCGTCGCCAGGCGCCTGGTGTTCTTCAGCATCGCCTCCGGCACCACAACGTACTCCTTCATCACGGTGTTGTATTGCACGCTCAGCCTGGTCTTGTGCTTGACGAGGAACGCCTCCCGCTCCTCCTTCGGCAGGCGGAGCGCCAGCTCGCCCGTCTCGTCCATGAAGCTGAACATGTGCCCATTCAGCGAGGTGTAGGCGTTCTTGGCGCCCTTACGCACCACCCCGGGGCAGGTGGCGATGAGCTTTCGTACAGCGCGACCTTGTCGGGTGGCGCCAGCGGAGGGGGGTTGGCCATCTCGACACCCTACCACTCCTCCGAGGCGCGTCCCGAGGTGAGTGAACACTTACATGGAGTATGATCGGGGGACGTTTATCCAGTATACGCGCCGGCCTATGCGCGATCTCAGGAGCAAAGATGCACGCTAGACATTTCTCGTTCGCCGCGACGACCGCGGCGCTGACTCTGGTCGCAACATCGGCCGTCGCCCAGGTCCCGCGGACGTCGTGGGGCACTCCGGACCTCAACGGCATCTACGACTACAGCAGCGTCACGCCGATGCAGCGACCGGCCGACCTCGCCGATCAGGAGTTTCTCACCGAGGAACAGGCCGCTGCCATGGAACAGGCGGCAATCGACCGTGACACCAATGCGCTCAACGCCCCGGTGCGACGGGCTGAGGCAGGCGACTTGGCCGGCGCCAACGGACACGCCTGGCAGTGGGGGCTCGAGTTCGGCACCAAGGTGGTGGCCGACCGAAGAACATCTCGCATCATCGACCCGCCGAACGGTCGCTATCCGGAGCGGACGCCCTCGGCCAAGGCCGACGCGGCGCGTCGGCGCGGCTTCGGCGCCATCCTGCCCTGGGACGACTACCTGGACCTGGGTCAGGGCGACCGCTGCCTGGCGTTGCACGGGTTGCCGCTCAGCCCGCTGCCCTACAACAACCTGGTGCAGCTGTTCCTGACTGAGGACTACTTCGCGATCTATGCCGAAGCGTTCAGAACCTGGCGGATCGCGCCGATCACCGACCGCCCGCACGGCACCATCCGGCAACGGACCGGCGACCTGCGGGCCGAGTGGGAAGGCGACACCCTGGTGGTACAGTCGACGTTGTACTCGCACCAGCTGCAGCAACTGGGGCTGGCCGGCCAAGGCATCCGCAGCCTGACCGAGCGCTTCACGCTCGAAGAAGAGGGACTGATTCGCTACGCGTACACGGTGGACGACCCGACGCGCTGGACCGCTCCGTGGACCGCGGCGATCTCGCTCCGAACGACCGAGGGGCCGATGTTCGAGGTCGCGTGTCACGAGGGCAACTACGCCGTCCCCAACATCCTCCGCGGCGCCCGGGCCTATGACGGCACGCCCAACGAAGCGCCCGACGAGCCGGGCATCCTCTGCTGGGACTGCGAGGCTCGCTAGACCGTGTCGCTCCTGCGGCGCTATTTCGGTTCGCCCGGCGCGCATCTCCGATCGGTGGCTCTGATCGAAGGGTTGTCGTTCGTCCTGCTGTTGTTCGTCGCAATGCCGCTCAAGTACGGCGCCGACATGCCGATGGCCGTCCGTATCGTGGGGGCGTCCCACGGAGCCCTGTTCATCTGGCTGGGCTGGCTGGTGCTGAGCGGCATGAGAAACCGCGGCCGCTCGATGGAATGGGCCACCAGGATCATGGTGGCCGCACTCCTGCCGTTCGGACCGTTCGTGATTGACCGTCGCCTCCGGGCTGAGGCAGACGAGGAAGTGGCGGCCTAGCCCGCTATCCCAACTGGCGACCGCCGTCGACGGGGATTACCGCTCCTGTGGTCGAGGTGAGATCGGTCGCCGCCGCGAGGATGGCTCGGCCGATGTCCTCCGGCGTGGCGAGCCGACCGAGCGGGGTCCGGTCGATCTGCCGCTGCCGCACCTCCGGCGCCCAGGTGCTGGTAAACCTCGTCAGCACGAGCCCTGGCGCCACCGACACTACCCGGATCTCGGGCGCCAGCGCCCGCGCCAGCGACATCGTCATGTTGTCGAGCGCCGCCTTCGAGGCGCTGTAAGCGATATTGCTGCCCTCGGCCATCCGGGCCGCCAGCGACGACACGTTCACCACCACCCCACCGCCGTCCGCCGCCAGCAGCGCGCGGCACGCGCGCACGGTCGCGAACACGCCCCGTACGTTCGTCTGCATGATGGCGTCGAAGAACTCGTCGTCGAGCGCCTCAAGATCGCGGTGGGGAATCGGGCGGCTGCGCGCGGCGTTGTTCACCAGCACGTCGAGCCGGCCCTCGGTCTCGGCCACCGACGCCGCCATGCGAGCCAGCGCCTCCGAGTCGACAGCGGACGCCTGGATCACGCGGTGGCCGCTTCCGGGCAACTCGGCCACGACGGCGTCGGCCTCATCGGCGCTGTCCCGATGCGTGATGACGACTCGGGCTCCCTCGGCCGCACACACCTGCGCCGTGGCCGCGCCGATACCGCGGCTCCCGCCGGTGACCAGGGTCACCCGATCTGTCAGCCGTGCCACAGCGCCTGATCCCTAGTTGCTCTGACGAACGACCTCGACGACGTTGCCGGACGGGTCGTCGGCGAACAGCACCCGGTCGCCGCGCTGGCGCACCGGCAGCCCGATGTCCTGGATTCGCTTCAGCACGTCATCGTAGGCGGTCGAGTAGATGGCTACCACCGGATGCTCGCTCTTCGGCTGGGGACCGGCGTCCGCGCCAAGGGGCTCGTACAGCGCCACGAACATCCCCTGTCCAAGATTGAGGAACACCTCGTCGAACGTGTCGGTGACGATCCTATTGTCCACCTTGGCGTCGAAGACCGTGACGAACCACTCCTCCACCGCTTCCCGGTCGTCGACGATCAGCCGGGCACCGGCCACCTTCGGGTCGCCCTCCAGCTCCAGGAGCTCGATGGCATTGCCACTGGGGTCGGTCACGATCCCCAACCGTACGCCCCCGTCCAGCTCATAGAGGTTGAACGGCTGTGACGCCGCCTCGAACCGAGCCTGCACGGCGTTGAGGTCAGGCAGAAACACCACCGACACCGGATAGGGGCTCTTCTTGACGTTCTCCTTCACCTCGTAGGCGAGCAGCCCCATGCGACCGTCCTCGCTCCACCCCATGAACGGCTCGACCAGCCGTCCCTCGTCGACGTAGCGGCGCAACTCCGGCAGCCCGATCAGGTCCTCGTAGAAGGTCTTGCTGATGCTGACGTCGTCGATGGTGAACTTCGTCGTGGTCACCGTGTGCGGCGAACCTTCACCAGACTGCGCGGCCGCGCCAAGCGGCAGCGTGAGGGCCAGCGCAACGAGCCACACCCGATGTCCGAACGTCACGTTTCGCATCGTGCTCTCCTGTTGAGGAAACCGAGGGAACTAGTTGGACGGCCGACGGACTATCTCGACCACGTTCCCCGAGGGATCTTTCGCGAGCAGTATCGCGTCACCGAACTCCTGCATGCCGAGGCCGCCGGCTTCGACCCGCTCGCGCAGGATGTCGTACTGCGTGGTGTAGATGGCCACGACCGGATGCTCGCTCTTGGGCAGCGGCGCCTGGTCCTTGGGCTCGAACAGCGCCACGAACATGCCCCCGTCGAAGTCGAAGAACACTTCGTCGAAGGTGTCGGTCTGAATTCTGTTGCCCGGCTCGACCTCGAACACGCGGACGAAGAACTCCTCGACGGCGGCCCGGTCGTCGACGATGAGCCGCGCCCCGGCGACCCGGGCCGGGCCCTCAGCCTCGACCAGCTCGATGCCGTTGCCGCTCGGGTCGGTGACGAAGGCGATGCGGATGCCGCCCGTGGCCTCGCCCGAGAACTCCTGGAACGGCTCGTCGGCTTCGGTAAAGCGTGCGAGCACCGCGTCGAGGTCGGGCACGGTCAGCACCGAGACCGGAATCGGGCTCTTGGGCACGGTCTCCGGCTCGGCATAGCGCAGCAGACCGATCCGGCGGGTCGGGTCATCGAACCCCATGAACGGCTCGACAAGGGTGCCCTCGGCGACGAACCGATCGACTTCGTCGAGACCGATCAAGTTCTCGTAGAACGCTGTGCTCTCATCCACATCGACGATGGTGAACTTGGTGGTCCGGACCTCGTGCGGGAAGGGGTCCTGAGCCGCGGCTGACGATGCGAGCGCCAGGACGACGAGACCGACGGCCATCGCGATGAACTGTCTGATCATCGAGTGCATCTACCTCTGGCGGAACAGATCGCTGGCCACGATCCGGTGGATCAATGAACGAACCGGATAGCCGTCCCCGCGCTCCGCGCTGAGGATCGCGTCGACACCGACCCGGTCGGCGAACGCGGTATCCGCTCCGGTCGAAAACACGATGAGCTGCGACACGAGGTGTCGGGCCACCCCATCGAGTTCGGTGTCGAGCAGGTGCCGCTTGTAGTCCTCGAACCCATCAAACGACTCACCGCCAGGAGTGACCCCGCTCGGGTCAACCGCTGGCCCCTCGAGATACGGGTTGCGAACGATGAACGACCCGTAGTCCTTCTGACCACCGGACAGTCGATAGTTGGAGCGAAAACCGCCGATCGGGTCGAACGACTCCAGTGCGAACCCGGGCGGGTCAATCATCCGGTGACAGTTGGCGCAGGTCGGGCTCTTCCGGTGCGC
>MDTE01124935.1_pt1 | contig 48780 bp, 51 predicted proteins | sample 811231 | NCBI WGS metagenome assembly MDTE01 (sample SAMN05326651, study PRJNA326480) | marine metagenome | isolation source: seawater | place: Indian Ocean: Red Sea | collected 2010 | reverse complement strand
GTAAAATGTCTTGAATGTCGGTGGTTGGTTTTGCCACGCGTTACCACCTCCTGATTCCAGCCGAGGCAATTGAAGCCCCAATCCTCTAGGTTAGGTGCCACGGATTCCTTCAGCCAATGCTCCATGGAATTACCATATACCTTCCTCCAGATGTGTAAATTCTCCGGATAGCGCAAGGTGGCCGGATCCACATGGTTCAAACCTAAAGAAAAATACTTTTCTCCAGAGGGCCGCATTAGCCACCAGCGATTCGGTTCCTTTTTTAACTGAAAAAATGCGGTTCGTCCGGTCAATTTATCCTTGGTGGTCTCTGATTTGTTCCATATTTCATCGATTTCCATAATTATATCCTATTACATAACTCGTGACTCTTCGGAAAATAGTCGGGACCACAGCGGCGATTCTGACACTAATTCGGTCTGTGAATCGACTGCACGAAGAGTGCTCACGACTACATCGCCAGCTTAGAGAAAAGTATTGTGCTGATTGGCGGTCGGCAACTTGCCGAATTGATGATCGATAACAGTCTTGGGGTCAGCGAGGTCGCATCCTATTCTCTGAATCGAATCGACTGAGACTTCTTCGAAGAATAACAAGGTGTCCCAGAGCGGGACAATCGGAGAGGCATCGATGTCTGCATACGGGCAATTGGCTCCCCTTGAACGCGGTCGGCTTTATAGCTTCAGCGCTTGGGCAAGTTCCATCGTCCCATCCGGCGCAGGTATGTATACGATATGGGATAACGATGGTCGCCTCATCTACGTAGGGATATCAGGCCGCGGCCTGATACGGAACGATGTAACTGCTATGCAGAAGAGCGGCGAAAGGCGTGGGCTCGTTCAGAGGAGGGCAACCCACGCATCGGCAGACGGAATAGTGACCAGTTTAACGTATACGTAGCTGATCGGCTGGTGCTGCCTCAATTAAGTCAGAATGAGATCGAGCGGATTGCGGAGGGCGAAAACGGGCTGTTCGATGGCCTGATCAAAGACTACATCGCTGAGCACCTATTCTATCGTTTCATTGTTGTGGAGGATGGGCAGGCTGCCTCGCAGATCGAAGCGGAGATCAGGGCAGGTGCCCTCAGCGTGGGTAAACCGCTACTCAATCCAGGATGACCTCGGGTCACAAATGCGCGTCCCATTGATATAGTGATGAGCCCCTCAATCGTCAGGCAACCAGAGCCATTTGTATAAAGACATCCCATTTCAACCCATTCAATTATTCTTCCACAGGAGGAAGTATTAGTCTAAAATAGAACAAGAGTGGGCCACTTTGGCCCCCCCTAGAAACCAGTATAAACAGGGCTCCAACTTGGGCCTCATAACCCAAAGGTCGGAGGTACAAATCCTCCCCTCGCTACCGATTAGAACACGGAAAAGCCAGCCGCTACGCTGGCCTTTTGTATACTCGTCATACCCTTCCCGTGGAAAGGCAGTGCATTGTCCTGTTCCCTGAATACTCAGAGACAAAGCGGAATACCATGAGCGTTTGGTGGTTCTTCATCCTCGGTTGCGGTGCGATAGGCTTTACAATCAAGATCCTTCTGGACCATATAAAAGAGGCAGACGATATCAGCGACAAGATCCATCTCGCCAAAGGGCAGATCGTGACGTTTGAGGAGAAACAAGAAGCGGAAGAACGCGAGACGGGAGAGCTGAAGGCCGATCTTGATCAGCTGCAGAAGGACATCGACAGCAAGAAGGGAATGGTAAGTAAGCTGCAGAAGCACATCGAAAAACGGAAGAGCGATCTCGCCAACCAGGGCAAGTTCAAGCTCAACGATTAAAGGAAGGCCGCCAGATCCGGCGGCCTTCCTTATTCCGGCCCTCAAGAAATCCCTCCCCAAGTCGCCCTCAAAAACCATCGCGCCCAACTGTTGCCAAGCGAAACACATGATACACCTCCCCCCGGATAGGCCAAGAAAGGCCTACCAAACTAACATATCTACACCTTATCCAAACGATCAGAATCATAAATTTCCCACATACAACGGGCCGTAGTATTCTCAAAGCGTCACCATCAGCCTGGCCCACCACGCGGAGACAACATGCCGATTCTCAGGCTCTACAGGTCCCCCGGTCTAGCGGAAAGCCATAGCCAATCCATATCACAGCGATTCGCCTCCCAGACGGGCCGAACGGTCGACCTGACGACCGAGGTCTGCTACTATATCCAGTCCGAGAAGTCCCTCACCGAAGCAGACACCGAGAAGCTGCGTTGGCTGCTCGCCGAGACCTACGAGCCTGACCAACTCTCCCCGGAGTCGCTCCTGGACGTCGTCGAATACGTGGAGGCTGGCCCGAGGCTCAGCTTCTCCACGGCCTGGTCCACGAACGCCGTATCGATATGTCGGGCCTGTGGCATTGAAGGCGTTGACAGGCTTGAGAGATCCCGCCGATATGGCTTCTCTTCCCCTCTGAACGAGGCTGAACGCGCGGTCTTCCTCTGTCTAGTCCACGACAGAATGACAGAGTGTGAGTACACCGAACCGCTTACGACCTTCGATCCGGGCATAGAGCCCGACCCCGTCACGAGGATCCCTCTCATCGAGCAAGGCCGGACTGCTCTGGAAGAGCTAAACGATACGATGGGGCTGGCCTTCGATGAATGGGACCTGAACTACTACAGCGACGTGTTTCTCGACAAGCTGAAGCGGAATCCGACCAACGTCGAGTGCTTCGACATCGCGCAGTCCAACAGCGAGCACTCTCGTCACTGGTTCTTCAAGGGAAGACTGGTTCTCGACGGCGAAACCAAGCCGCACCACCTGATTGGCCTGATCCAGGAAACGCTCGATGCGCACCCGGATAACAGCATCATCGCTTTCCGCGACAACTCGAGCGCCATTCGAGGGTGCAGGATCGACACGCTTCTTCCATCTACTCCGGGCGGCCCCTCGGCTCTGAAGCCGGGAAGCGTCGTCTACCACCCGTTGTTGACGGCAGAGACACACAACTTCCCGTCTGGTGTCGCCCCCTTCCCCGGGGCCGAAACCGGCACAGGGGGACGCATTCGGGACACACACGCGACCGGACGCGGCTCTCTGGTTGTCGCAGGCACGGCAGCCTACTGTGTTGGCAACCTCCGGATTCCTGGCTACCCACTCCCCTGGGAGGACAGCGACTTCCAGTATCCGGACAACCTCTCCGATCCCCTGACGATCGAGATCGAGGCCTCCAATGGGGCATCCGACTACGGGAATAAATTCGGCGAACCCGTGATCCAGGGCTACACCCGCTCCTTCGGCCTTCGCCTTTCTTCAGGCGAACGTCGGGAGTGGATCAAGCCGATCATGTTTAGCGCCGGCGTCGGCCAGATCGACGATCGCCACACCGAGAAATACGATCCAGAGATCGGGATGAAGGTCATCAAGCTTGGTGGCCCCGCCTATCGGATCGGCATGGGCGGGGGCGCGGCTTCCAGCATGGTTCAGGGAGAAAACGCCACAGAGCTCGACTTCAACGCTGTACAGCGCGGTGACGCTGAGATGGCCCAGAAGGTGAACCGTGTGATCAGATCGTGCGTGGAACTAGGTGAGGACAACCCGATTGTGAGCATCCACGACCAGGGCGCCGGCGGGAACTGTAACGTGCTCAAAGAGATCGTGGAGCCGCTCGGGGCCCGCATCAACCTCCACGATGTTCACCTCGGTGACCAAACCCTTTCTGCTTTGGAGATCTGGGGCGCGGAATACCAGGAGAACGATGCCCTCCTGATCCAAGCGGAGCACGAGGACCTATTCCAAGCGCTGTGCGATCGCGAGAAGGTACCCTTCTCCACCGTTGGGGAGGTCACCGGTGACGGCCGAATCGTGGTCTACGATGCCCGATCCGACGTCACGCCGGTCGATCTCGACCTGGAAAGTGTACTCGGAGACATGCCCCAGAAGACGTTCGAGCTTGATCGCGTAGCCCGCGACTTCCTTCCCCTGTCGCTCCCTGCCGGGGTGACGGTACCGCAAGCGCTGGACCGCGTTCTGCGTCTGCTCTCTGTGGGTTCGAAGCGCTTCCTGACGAACAAAGTCGATCGGAGCGTGACCGGCCTGATCGCTCAACAACAATGCGTCGGCCCATTTCAGCTCCCGCTATCCAACGTCGCCGTGGTCGCGCAGAGCCACACGGGACTTACGGGAATCGCGACCGCCATCGGTGAACAACCGATCAAGGGTATCGTGGATCCTGCGGCTATGGCCCGCATGACGATCGGCGAGGCATTGACCAACATCGTCTGGGCGTCTGTGCCTGGCATCGACCATATCAAGTGCTCCGGAAACTGGATGTATGCGGCCAAGCTGCCTGGTGAAGGTGCGGACATGTATGACGCGGCCCTCGCCGTCCGTGACACCATGATCGCTCTGGGCCTGGCGATTGACGGAGGGAAGGACAGCCTGTCGATGGCCGCCATCGCTCCGACGGAAGGAGGCGACGAAACGGTCAAGGCTCCAGGAACATTCGTCGTTTCCGCTTACGCGGCCTGCGACGACATCACCCTGACCGTCACAACGGACCTGAAGCAGACGGAAACAGACCTCCTGTATGTGGATTTGGGGGCAGGGAAAAACAGTTTGGGTGGTTCCGCGCTGGCCCACGTCTATGGACAGGTTGGCAATGTCGTCCCCGATCTCAACGACACAGACCTCGTCTCGGCCGCTTTCCGCGTGACTCAGAAACTGATTCGTGAACGGGAGATACTGGCGGGCCACGACCGAAGTGATGGTGGCCTGCTCACAACCGTGCTGGAAATGGCTTTCGCAGGAAACATTGGCGTTTCGATTGACACGAATCCAGGTATCGACACCCTTGAGTACCTGTTCAATGAGGAGCTCGGGCTGGTTCTTGAGGTAAGCGCCGGCAAAACCGACCACATCATCGACCAGTACACCTCAGCCGGCGTCCCCTGCACGCGTATCGGTGGTACGACGGATTCAACCCAAATCATCGTAACCCTGGACGGGGAAACAGTACTCACTGATTCCATCGAGAATCTGCAAGACACCTGGGAAGCAACCAGCTACCAGCTAGAACGACTTCAGGTCAACCCGGACTGTGCGGACAAGGAGCGGGAGACGAACCTGTCGCGTTGCACGCCTGCTTTCTCGCTCTCCTTCGCGCCGTCAGCGCCGGCCACGGTTAGTGATGGGAGGCCGCAGATCGCGATCGTCAGAGAAGAGGGTAGCAACGGCGACAGGGAGATGGCATCCGCTTTTCACCTGGCGGGATTCGAACCGTGGGACATCAGCACTGCGGACCTTGCGAACGGACGAGCCACCCTAGATGGATACCACGGCATCGCCTTTGTCGGTGGGTTCAGCTACGCGGACGTGCTGGATAGCGCAAAAGGCTGGGCGGGAGTGATCAGATACAACGAGCGAGTGCTCGAGCAGATGCGGCGCTTCCGCCACAGGGCAGATACCTTCAGCCTGGGCGTCTGCAACGGATGCCAGTTGATGGCTTTGCTTGGGTGGGTGCCGGGCGACGACCTCCCAGATACATCCCAACCCCGATTCGTTCAAAACCAGTCGGGCCGATTCGAATCCAGATTCTCGACCGTTCGAGTGCCGCAGAGCCCCGCAATCATGCTATCAGGCATGGCAGACTCGGTGCTTGGTGTTTGGGTGGCTCACGGGGAAGGACGCGCGTATTTTCCGGATCCGCAGGTCCAGGAATCGGTGGAGCGGAGGAATCTCGTCGCGCTGAGATATGCCGATGATTCCGGAGTGTCCACCGAGACCTATCCACTCAATCCGAACGGGTCTCCTGACGGCATCGCTGGGCTTTGCTCGGAAGACGGACGGCACCTGGCAATGATGCCGCACCCTGAGCGTGCTTTCCTCAAATGGCAGTGGGGATGGATGCCGCCTGCGTGGAATGACCTTGAGGCATCACCCTGGTTGCGGATGTTCCAGAACGCGAAGGACTGGTGCGATCAGACCTGATAGACCGGATTACTCGATCCGCCCGACACCGTTGACGGGACGGCAGGCATACACTTCAGCCGTATACTCGGAGTTTGCGTTGTAGCCTGACTCTACGGCCGAGGATAGGGCCGATACTGCCGCGTCGTGGGCCAGGCACACGATACATCCGCCGAAACCAGCCCCCGTCATTCGTGCGCCAACCACGCCATCCACGCGTTGAACAATCTCGACCAGGCGATCCAGCTCGGGGCCGCTCACTTCGTAGTCATCCCGCAAGCTCACGTGTGACTCCCCCATCAACCCGCCAAAGGTCTCGACGTCACCTTCCTTGAGGGCGTCCACCGCCTGCTCCGTACGTCCGATTTCAGTAATCACGTGCCGACACCGGCCATAGATTTCCTCGGTCAGCGCGCCAATGTAGTCCTGTAGATGTTCGATCGTCACATCCCTGAGCGACCGAAAAGACTCGCCCGTCGCCAGGGACAACTGACGGACGCCGTGCTCACAGGCCGATCGGCGCTCATTGTATACGGAATCCGTCAGCCCCCGCTTCACACCTGAATTGCAGATGACGATCCTGAGATCCTCATCCCCGACCGGAACGAGATCGAACGAGAGATCTCGACAATCCAGGAAAAGCGCGTGCCCTTCCCGCCCATTGGCGCTAACAAACTGATCCATAATCCCGCAGTTCACGCCCACGAAACTGTTCTCCGCCGCCTGGCCTGCCAGGGCGAGCTTCGGGCCGGGCATCGAGATGTCATTCAGTTCTAGGAGACCCCGTCCCACAGCCATCTCGACAGCCGCGGAGGAACTCAAGCCCGCCCCCACTGGCACATCCCCGGCGATGGTCGCATCAAACCCAGCCATACGCAGATTCATTTCCTGGAATTCATTAACCATGCCCTTGACGTAGTCTGACCAGTGACCCTCCGATGACAGTCCCCGGTTGATCGTGAACTCTGCATCCTGGTCGAACGAGACCGCACGAATCACTGCTTGGTTGTCCGACCTTGGACTGGCAGCAAACACCACGTAGCGATCGATGGCCGCCGGGAATACATAGCCTTCGTTGTAGTCGGTGTGCTCGCCGATCAGATTGACCCGGCCCGGTGCACGCACCACCAACTTCGGATCCGCCCCAAAACGTTCGCGAAACCCGACGACACAGCGTTGTACGATATCAGCCAACGTCCGCTCCTGCTTCTGACATTCCGGTGGACTGCGACATCGCTCGTCTGATCTCGGCCGCAGTGATGTTGGGGTCTGAAGGGTTCACGCTCCTGCCGAAGATATCTGCGCCAACAACATGCTTCCTGATGTCAGGCCCTCTCAACAGGCTGGTGATATGGATCTGGGCGTGAAACGGCCGATCCTGACCATCACTCGGAGCCTGAATCAGCGCGAGAGAATACTGATACGGAGCGTCGAACAAGCTATCCAACCCCTTCAGAACCGCCTGAAGCAATTCAGCCAGGTCAGTTCGCTCCGAGTCGGTGGCCTCTGAGAGTGACCCGATAGCCCGCCTTGGAGCGATGCAGATGTCATAGGGCATCCAGGCCGCAAACGGAACGAATGCGCAGAAGCCATCGTTCGCGTGGAGGACTCTGCGGCCATCAATCAGCTCGGTTTCAAGCGCTTCAGCCACGAAATCCGATTTCTCGAACATCTGGATCTGCTCGCGCAACATGAGATCGGGGATCGAGCCGAAGGCATAGACCTGTCCGTGTGGGTGCAACTGAGAATTCCCCATCACGGCTCCCCTGTTCTCGAAGATCAGAACATACTCGATCTCCGGAAGCGCGCTCAATCGATCATAGGCCTCGACCCAGGCATCCACCACGTGCGCAATCCCGTCGATTGGCATCGTAGACATCCGCGCGGAGTGATCTCGGCTGTAGACGATGACCTCACAGACGCCCGCTGAGGTCCGGGCAGCATAGCCTGCTCCTACAGCGCTGACAGGGACATCGGGCCCAGAAAGGGACGGAAAGTCGTTTTCGAACACATAGGTATGGACGTAATCCGGGTTAACGATCCCGGTCGTCCGTGTGTTCCCCGGACAGAGATAACAGGTCGGCTCGTAGGACGTGACACTCGGGCCGTCGCCACCCGCTTCTCGGTCACCTTCCCACGGCCTGGAGCCACGCTGGGAGGCAAATGTGATCCATCGCTGCCAGAAAGGGTTATAGCGCTCCTCCTGAATCGGTCGGAAACCGTGCGGGTTGTGCGAGTGCCAGCGCCAGGCACGAAACATCGTCTCTTTCAAAGGCGTTGTCGCCTTCCATCCGAGCTCCGACGCGATAAGACTCGCGTCGGCGATCAATCGCTCAGGATCACCCGCACGACGATCACCCTCTAACTGGGGAATCGCGTCCCCTGTGACGGATGCCGCCGTGTCCAGGATCTCCCTTACGCTGTATCCTTCCCGCGTACCCAGATTGTAAACGTATCCGCCGGATGCGTCCCTCATGCGATCCAGACAGAGAACGTGTGCCCGAGCCAGGTCGTAGACCGATACATAGTCCCTGATGGCAGTACCATCCTCGGTGCCATAGTCCGTCCCGAATATTGTCACTTCGGAGCGTTGGCCTAGCACAGCCTTGTAGCAGATGGGGATGAGGTGCGTTTCAGGATCGTGATCCTCCCCGATGAGGCCGGATTCCGATGCCCCTGCGACGTTGAAGTATCGCAACGCCGTGTAGGGGATCTGTTCTGCCTGCCACCTCTTCTCTAGGATAAGCTCATCGATCAGCTTGGTGAGCCCATATACGTTCGTCGGAATCATCAGACGGGCCCGGTCACGATCAGTCAGCGCAAGAGCCGCTTCCCCTGAGACCATCTCATCATACCAGGTGAGCAGGGATTCGAATGACACCGCGGCGGGCATCAGCTGGCTCTGTTCGAACCGCCCCTGATCGATGACACAATCCTGGTAGGTTTCAGCGAGCGGGAGGTCCTCCGGGGTCGGGTCGCCATAAGTCGCAGCCGTAGTGGATTTGACCAGAGGCAATCCTTCGGACGCCCGGACAAGATTCCAGAAACCCAGTACATTCGTGTCGAAGTAGTCTTGAGGCTTCTCTTGCGACTCGCCAACCAGGCTTCGCGCCGCAAAGTCGATGATACCCGATGGGCGATGTTTTTGGAATGCATCGCGGGTGGCGGCCAGGTTTCGCAGATCGACCCTCTCGAACGCAAAGAGCTCAGGCCCATACAGACGGGTAAACAAGTCGACCACTTCCTGGTGGCCAGTAGAGAGGTCATCCAGGACGACAACGGGGCGCCCCAGTTCGAGCAGATACTCGACGGTGTGAGACCCAACGTATCCCGCCCCGCCCGTGACAAGGGTTTTGCTCAAGCAACCACCGGTTTTCCTATGGCCTCGAGGATCTTTTTCAACTTAGCCATCTGTTCGTCATTTAGACGTGAGACGGGCCGCCGAGGAGGCCCCCCAGCCAGACCTACCAGATCAGCCCCAGCCTTCAGCATCGCAGGGTGCGTCCCGATCATAAAGGCATCGCGCAGAGGAACAAGCTTGTCCTGGAGGTCACGCGCTCGCGCCTGATCCCCGTCCACATAGGCGTCGTAAATCCCCGACGCTATGTCCGGCGCGACATTGGCGCTCGCCGCGATCGCCGCCGCTGCCCCTTCCTGCAGAGCTGAAAGAATCAGTGTATCGCGCCCCATGACCATTCGAAATGTGTCCGGCAATTCCCGTAGGAAAGTCAGAGCCTGCTCGAAGTTTCCAGAGCTGTCCTTAACACCAACGATATGAGGGAATCGCCGATGCAGACGCTCGATGACATCCAGGCGGAGTGCGTTACCTGTCCGTGCAGGAAGGTTATAGAGCAGGATCGGCAAAGCCGTTGCATCGGCGATCTCAGCATAGTGGGCGAACATCTGGTCATCGCTCGGCGTGATAAAGGCCGGCGTCAGGATCGACAGACATTGGGCACCAGCGGTCTCAGCTATTTTAGCAAGGTCGACAGCCTCCGCCGTTGAGTTTGCCGATGTGCCCACGTAGACTGGGACACGGCCATCCGTGAACTCAACCGTCCATTCGTAAGCAGCACGTTTCTCGTCGATGTCCATCGCCCAGAACTCACCCGCTGTGCCACACGTGAACACCCCGTGCACACCAGCCTCAATGACCCCATCGATCAGGCGCTTCATCCCATCCCTGCTCAGGGATTCATCGTCATTCATAGGTGTCACGAGCGCGGGAATCACGCCTCTGATAAAGCTGCTGTCCAACATCTGCCTCCTAGTGCAGGCCTGACTGACGATGCTCGAACCGATGATAGGATTTGGCCTCTGCCTTGTCAACGATAGGCCCAATTCGGCCAGTATCCGGGAATTACGCCTTGACACTGGTTTCATACCAGCCTACGTTTTCGGAACATTGATTCCGGGGTCTCGCCGCTGGCGGAACCTTGGTTTTTTTTATGGAGTATGCATGAACCGGGTATACCTGACCAAAGAAGGCTACGAGAAACTCAGGAGCGAGCTGGAGAAGCTCGAGAAGGAGGAGCGCCCAGTCGTGATCGATGCGATTTCGAGGGCGCGCGAATTCGGTGACCTGAGCGAGAACGCCGAGTATGCCGCGGCTAAAGAGCGACAGATGCACCTCGAGAAGCGAATCGCCGAGATCCACGAAAAGCTGACCCGGTCGGAGATTATCGACGAAGCCCAGATCCCGAAGGACAAGGCGTATCTCGGTGCAACGGTGACCCTGAAGGACGAGAACAAGGGATGCGAAGTCACCTACACGCTCGTCTCAACGGACGAAGCGGACTTCAGCGAGAACAAGATCTCTACGGAGTCGCCCGTCGGGAAAGCGATGCTTGGCAAGAAGGTCGGGGACAAGGTCGAGGCGACCGTGCCTGCAGGTACCCTGAACTACGAAATCCTGTCCATCGATCGCTAGTCTACAATATACAGCGAATGAGAGCCAGAGGGCGGGCGCAGCCGAAAAGTAGCGCCCGCCCTCTGCTTTCAGCCCAGACAGAAACGGACAAGCACCTCGCAGTGGGGCGTTTGTGGAAGCATGTCGACGAGCTGCAGATACTCCATCCTGTAGCCATGAGCAGTCAGGGCAGCCGCGTCGGTCGCTAGCGCCGCCGGGTTGCAAGATACGTATATGATGCGTTCAGGCTTCAGATCAATCAGCGCTCTGAGCGCACGATGGTGCATACCGGCGCGAGGAGGATCCGTCACCGCTACGTCAAAGCGGTCTCCCTGATCACGGAGCTGACCTAGCAGGTCTTCGGCTGGGCCAGATATGAACTGACAGTTCTCGACGCCGTTTCGCGCGCTGTTCCCGACCGCATCCCGAATCGCATCTTCAGAAACCTCTACACCCACCACACGCGCCGCCATCTGCGATAGGAATAGCGAGATACCGCCCGTACCGCAGTATGCGTCCAGACAGGTCTCTCCCTCGCTCAAGTCCGCAAGATCAACAACCCGCTCGAACATGCGCTCGGCCTGGAACGTGTTGGGCTGAAAAAAAGAGGCGGGCGAAATCTCGAACATGAATGGCTCCAGCCGATCGTTGATCGCGGGCTTACCACACACGACCCGGCTTTCATCCCCATACGCGACCTGAGCCTTGGCCCGATTGATGGTATGGACAACGCTGGCCAGATCAGGGTGTTTCTCGACCAATCGGATGGCCAAGTCCTCGACCAATGGAAATGGCTCTTCTGACGTGGTTAGGATGACCATCACCTCACCCGTTTGTGCAGCGTACCGAACCGTCAAGAATCGCAGCAGACCGAGGTGCTGTTTCAGATCATAGACGGAGAGTCCTCGCTCATTCGCGAATACGCGAATATCCTCAACCATTTCGCTCGCAACGGGATGTACGAGCTCACACAAACCCAGGTCGAAAATCCGCCCGAACTGCCCTGCCGGATGGAGTCCGATCTCGACCAGGCCCGTCTCCCCGGTACCGAATGAGAACTCCATCTTGTTCCGGTATTGCAAAGGAGATGGGGCTCGTAGCGTTTGTCCGATCTCAACGTCATCCGCAGGTTGGACGGCCTCCCGGACGACCCGTTCCTTAAGCAGAATCTGGTCGTCATACGTAAGGTCCTGCCAAAGGCATCCCCCACACAGTCCAAAGTGGTTACACGCGGCCTCCTGTCGCTCAAGGCTGGCATCAGTGCGATCCACGACCCGAGCTTCCGCTTCCCTGCGTCGATGGCGCACTTTCCTCAGACGCGCGATGACCGTGTCTCCAGGCACTGTTCCCCTGATGGTCACCCGATATTCCCCGTAGGAGGCCACACCATGCCCCTTAACACTCAAACCGTCGACATCGACCTCGATCACGCCCCCGGGCTTCGGCTTGACGTATTCACGGCTCACCTGGAAGCCTCCTCTGCGATTGCACTTTGCAAGCTCGGTACGCTCTTGAGCGTTTCATACGAGAACAACGAGAAACCGGCCAGACGCGCATCGCGGGCCCCCTCGATTTGCTTCACGGTATCCCCCGTATCCTGATTCCAGGCCCCGATTCCGGCCACGACGCGCCCCTTCTGTACATACTTCCGGACAAGCCGCATGCGCTCAAGAAGTCGTCGATTCGAACCAGTGTAGAACATGGGCACAACGACATCGAGATAGCGTCGGTTCACCCAATCAATCCAGTTCTGTCCATACCGCGTGTAGGCAGTCTCCAGATCCGGCTTCACCGCAGCGGACAAAACGAGCGCAGGATTGCGCCGCAGTAACAGGGCTTTGGCCTCCCTGACGAATTCAGTGACTCTTGCGCTGCGCCATCGGTTCCAGGTCTTCACCGCCTCCTCAGCCCCTCCGACGGTGGGTGGATCCGTGTCCGTGTCCGCCCAGAACCCAGTTCGCGCCAGAGGGCTGTAGTCGTAGTGCTCGTTCGGATACCGCACATAGTCCAGGTGGATGCCGTCGACACGGTACCGATCGATTATTTCGCCGATGACCTCTAGCAGATACGGGCTAACAGACGGATGGGCCGGGGATAGGTATCGACCTTCCACCCCTCGTTTGACGATGTCATCTGTCAGGCCAGGTTGTCCAAGATCGATCCCGTCGCTCGATATCATGAACCAGTCGGGATTCGTTCGGAGCAGATGATCCTCTGGAGCTTCCCGGTCTGGATACCAGGTCAGGTAGACGTTCACCCAGGCGTGCACTTGGAGACCTGCATCGCGCGCACGTTCCACACAATACGCCAGCGGGTCCAACCCCGGCTCGATCCCTTCACCTGGCGGAGCCAGATCACTCTCGTAGTATGCGTCTCCCCGCCCTCGGACCTGAACAAATAACGTGTTCAACCCCGCTCGGGACGCCTGCTGGACGACCTCAGAGATACGCTCCTGCGAAGTCATCTCGTGCCGTACAACCCATACGGCCCGGACTGCTTCTGCGCCGACACCACTCCAGAGAAATAAAAAGAAAAAAGGCAGCCAGACAATCACGCCTGGCTGCCTTTCTTTTCTTGCTCGAGGGACAGAGATCACGCCTTGGAATCCCCTTCTTCCTTTTCGGATTCTTCGCCCTCGTCGGACGCTTGGTTTTCAGCCTCCTCCGACTCGCTCTCTTTGGCGGATGCCTCGGGCGTCTCTGTTTCTTCCTCTGTGCTTTCTTCCTCGGCCGCCTCAGGCGTCTCTGCCATCTCCTCAGTGTCTTCTGTCGGCTCCTCCGCCTCCTCGACTTCCGCCGGGGCCGCAGCCGCAGATGCAGGCTTGGAAACGGTATCAGCGAACTCCGATCTCAACTCACTTCCGACCAGCTCGATCACGCAGACCTCGGTGGCATCCCCACGCCGCGGCCCCAGGCTCAGCACGCGTGTATAGCCCCCCTGTCGGTCCGAAAATGTCGGTGCGATCTCATCAAAAAGCTTGGTGACAACGACCTTGTTCCGGATTCGCCTCAGCACCTGTCGACGGGCGTGGAGGTCCCCACGCTTGGCAAACGTGATCAGTCGCTCCGCAACGCCCCGCAGCTCTTTCGCCTTCGGCTTTGTGGTGCGGATCATGCCGTGCGTGAACAACGACGTCGCCAGATTGTTCATCGTCGCACGCTTATGACTCGCTGTTCGGCCGAGCTTGCGGCCTCTCTTACCGTGCCTCATCGTCTTGCCTTATCCCTTCAGATCCTAAAAGTCCTCGTCGACCAGAGCGACCGACTCGGTCTTCGGAGCAACATCCTTGTACTTTGAGATTTCCATGCCGAACGCGAGACCCAGCCCTTCAAGGATGGCGTTCAACTCGTTCAGCGACTTCCGGCCGAAGTTCCGAAACCTCAGCATCTCCGACTCAGGACGCACCACCAGATCCTCGAGGGTGATGATATCGGCGGCCTTGAGACAGTTGGCCGATCGCACGGACAGTTCGAGTTCCTCGACGGGCATCTTCAGAAGATGAGCGATCCTCTGTGTGGCCTCGTCGACCACTTCTTCCTCTACCGGCTCCGGGTCCTCGTCAAAGTTGATGAACAGCTCGAGGTGATCCTTCAGCGTCTTGGATGCGTGAGCCACCGCGTCGTCAGGGCGCACAACGCCGTTCGTCCAGACCTCGAGAGTCAGCTTGTCATAGTCTGTCTGCTGACCGACGCGGGCATTGTCCACATCGTAATGAATCTTACGGACCGGCGAGAACGCTGCATCGAGGACGATCGTTCCCATCGGCTGATCCGCGGACTTGTTGTTCTCGCTGAGCACATAGCCTCGTCCGAGACCGATCGTGATCTCCATGTCCAGAACGCCATCACGGTCCAGCGCCGCGATGTGCTGCTCGGGATTCATCACCTCGATTTGGGCATCCACCTGAAGGTCGGCCGCCGTGAGGTCGCCCTGACCTTCCTTCTTCACGTGAATAACCTTCTCTTCCCCCTCGAGCAGGCGGATGTTCACTTCCTTCAGATTCAGGATAATCTCGGTAACGTCCTCGACAATCCCCTCGAGCGTCGAGAACTCGTGCTGCACACCCTCAACCTTCACGGCCTTGATGGCAGCGCCCTCGATCGATGAGAGTAGGACGCGACGCAGTGCGTTTCCAATCGTGGTTCCAAAGCCTCGCTCAAGTGGCTGGACGGTAAACTGCCCATAACTGTCCGTCAGAGAGTCTTCGTCGATCTGTACGGATCGAGGCATCTGAAAATTCTTCGGCTTCATGCAGTTCTCCTGAAGAGGAAATCGATTAAGCAGGCGTTTACTTGGAGTAGAGCTCGACGATGAGGTGTTCCTCGACGGCCGTCGGAATGTCCTCTCGGCTCGGATGCTCCAGCAGGGTACCGCTCAGGTTCACCTTGTCCACGGACAACCAGGAAACCTGACGTCCCTCGCTCATACGCTTGAGGGCATCGTGAACCAGCGGCAACTGCCTGCTCTTCTCTTTGATCTGCACCACCTCACCGGGCGAAACCTGGAAGGAGGGGATGTTCACGCGCTTGTTACCAACCGTCACGTGACCGTGGCGAACAAGCTGCCGGGCGCACTTACGGGACGGGGCGAACCCGAGCCGGAAGATGATGTTGTCCAACCGTGCCTCCAGCATCTGGAGGAGCACCTCACCCGTCACGCCCTTGCCACGCGCTGCCTTCCGGTAGTATCCACGGAACTGGTTTTCCAGGATCCCGTACTGCCGCTTCGCCTTCTGCTTCTCCCGCAGCTGGAATGAATACTCCGAAGGCTTGCGACTTGGCCGCTGGCCGTGCTGTCCCGGTGCGTATCCGCGACGATCGACCGCGCATTTGTCGAGGTAGCATCGCTCTCCCTTGAGGAAGAGCTTCACGCCTTCCCGTCTGCAGAGCTTGCAGTTTGCGCCTGTATACCTTGCCATGAATCTCTCCTAAACCAGCCCGTCAGACGCGTCGCCGCTTGGGAGGGCGGCAGCCGTTGTGCGGAATGGGGGTCACATCTCGAATAGCGGAAATCTCAAGCCCTGCACCTTGCAGAGAACGAACAGCAGCCTCACGACCGACACCTGGGCCCTTGACCCAGACTTCTACTCGCTTGAGCCCCATCGCGAGCGCTTCTTTGGCAGCGGCTTCTGCGGCCATCTGAGCCGCAAAAGGTGTGCTCTTCTTGGATCCTTTGAAGGCGACCTTTCCGGTCGAGGCCCAGGAGATCACGTTTCCTTCTTTATCTGTCAGCGTTACGATAGTGTTGTTGAACGTCGCTTTGATATGGGCGACACCCAACGAATCCACTCGCTTGTTACGCCGTCGTCCTGTTTTGGGGGGCAAACAATCCTCCTTAAATGGCAGCTAGACTGACTTACAACTTCTTCCGCCCAACCTGACCTTTCTTCGGACCTTTCCGAGTCCGGGCGTTTGTTTTTGTCCGTTGGCCGCGCAGCGGCAGACCGCGACGCCAGCGAAGACCGCGATAGCAGCCGACATCCATCAGGCGCTTCACGTTCATCGCTACTTCACTGCGGAGCTCACCCTCGACCTTGTAGTCCCCTTCGACCACGCTCCTCAGCTTTCCGATCTCTTCCTCGGTCAGCGCTTCGACTCGCGTCGTCGGGTCGATCTGAGTCTGCGACAGGATCTTCTTTGCCGAGGTGCCGCCGATACCATAGATGTAGGTCAGCGCGATCTCGACGCGTTTCTCTCGAGGGATATCTACTCCGGCGATTCGTGCCATGTGCTCTCCTAGCCCTGACGCTGCTTGTGTCGGGGGTTAGCCTTGCAGATCACGCGAACAACCCCGCGCCTGCGGATAATCTTGCAGTGGTTACAGCGCTTCTTGACCGATGATGAAACTTTCATAGCTCAGCCCTTGGCTTTCCGCCGCCAATGCGGCGCGTTAACCGCGTCGTCCTCGAATGCGGCCCTTCTTCATAAATCCGTCATAATGTCGCATCAGCAGGTGGGACTCGATCTGCTGCAACGTATCAAGCGCAACTCCCACGATGATCAGCAGGCCCGTTCCCCCGAAGAAATCCGAGAGACCCGGGTTCACACCCAGCCATTCGACGACGAAGAACGGGAACACGGCGATGGCCGCGAGGAAGATCGACCCCGGCAACGTGATGCGAGTCAAGATCCGATCGATATAGTCCGACGTCCGCTTCCCGGGACGTACGCCGGGGATAAATCCGCCCTGCCGCTTCATATTGTCCGCGAGGTCTACAGGGTTGAAGACGATCGCCGTGTAGAAATACGCAAAAAAGATGATCATCACACTATACAGCACCCAGTAAGGCATCGACTGCCAGGTGCCTCCAGGCGATAGCGCCACGGCGATCTGCTGCACGAATTCGACGTTGGGAGCGAAGCTCGCCATCGTCGCCGGCAGGAACATGATCGCCTGAGCAAAGATGATCGGCATCACGCCGGACACATTGACCTTCAGCGGGATGTGCGTTGTCTGGCCGCCATAAACCTTCCGCCCAACGACACGTTTCGCATACTGGACGGGGATTTTCCTGGTCCCTTGCGTCAACATCACCACAAAGGCTGTGACTGCTGCAATGATCGCGAGTACCAGGATCTCGACAAAGATCGACTTGTCGTTCGTGATGAAGTCGGCGTATTCCTGACCGACTGCCCACGGTAATCGTGCGATGATCCCGATCAGGATCAGCATCGACATACCGTTCCCGATCCCCTGGGCGTCGATTTGCTCGCCGAGCCACATGATGAAGACGGTCCCGGACGTGATCGTCAAAACGGTCAGCAATGTGAACCCGATGCCCGGGTCGACCACCACGGACTGTCCCGTAATCGGTGACCTCAAGGACTCGAGAAAATAAGCGACTGCACCGCTCTGAGCCGCCGCGAGGGCGACCGTCCCATACCGCGTATACTGAGTGATCTTCTTGCGGCCCTCTTCACCCTCCTTCTGTAGCTTCTGCAGAACCGGGATGACCGCACCAAGCAACTGAATGATGATCGAAGCGCTGATGTAGGGCATAATGCCCAACGCGAACACTGTCGCCCGGGTGAACGCCCCCCCGACGAACATGTCGTACATCGAGAACAGCGTTCTCTCGGTACCCGCAAAGAATTCTTGCAGGGCGATACGGTCGATCCCCGGAATCGGCACCTGACCGCCGATCCGGTAGACCACCAGGATCATCAGCGTGAACAGTATCCGGCTGCGAAGCTCGGGAATGCGGAATGCACTCTGGAACGTCTTAAGCAAGGCGCCCTCTACTCCTTCTCGCCTTCGTCAGTGGCATCATCATTCTGTGCTTCTTCGGCGGACTCGGCAGCATCGGACGCCACGCTTCCACCGGCCTGGGCGATCTTCTTCGCAGCTGACTTGGAGACGGCCACGCCGCTCACCTCAATCGCCTCGGAAATCTCACCGACCCCAAGGATCTTCACGGGTCGCGAGGCAGATCCGATCAGGCCTGCTGCCTTCAGGGTGTCGGGCGTGACAGCCCCCCTGATCCCCTTCCGAGTCAGGTCTTTCAGGTTCACAACCTGATTGTCCGGCCGATTGCTGTTGAAGCCGACCTTGGGAAGACGCATGTGAAGTGGCATCTGACCGCCCTCGAACCAGGGCTTGACCCCGCCGCCGGAACGCGAATTCTGGCCTTTGTGACCTTTTCCACTGGTCTTGCCGACGCCGGAGCCGGGACCGATCCCGAGGCGCTTCTTTGTTCGCGTTGCGCCCTTGGGCGGCGTGATGTTTGAAAGATCCATTATCTCGTCCTATCTCGACCTAACCGGCCTGCTCGACCTTGACCAGGTGTGATACCTTGTCGATCATCCCCAGAATCTGGGGTGTATCCGAGTGTTCCACGGTCTGGTGCATCCGCTTGATCCCAAGCGCTTCCAGCGTCTTGCGCTGGTTGGCCTGTCGCTTGATCGCGCTCCGCACCTGAGTAATCTTGATCGTCGCCATGATCGTTATCCTGCGGCCACGTCCGCGACATCGACGCCACGGAGCTCGGCGAAGGCCTTGGCGTCGCGAAGGGTCGCGAGCCCGTTCAGGGCGGCCTTGACCGTGTTCTGGGAGTTCTTTGAGCCAAGCGACTTGCTCAGGACATTCTGCACACCGGCGAGCTCAAGTACCGTGCGGATGCCTCCACCGGCGATCACACCGGTACCTGGAGCAGCCGGCTTCAGGAGAACACGAGCAGCGCCAAACTCTCCGATAATCTCGTGCGGGATCGTCCCGTCGATCACGGGAACGCGAATCAGCTCTTTCTTCGCATTCTCCGTTGCTTTACGGATCGCCTCGGCCACCTCGCCAGCCTTGCCCATCCCGACCCCGACGTGACCCTTCCGATCACCGACCACGGCGAGCGCGTTGAACGAGAAGCGGCGTCCACCTTTTCGGACGTGCGAAACGCGATTAATGCTATTGTTAATGACGACCTCGGTCAGGTCGAGTCCTGTCGGATCAATTCTGGCCAATCTGGCCTCCTTCTTGAAGATGAGCTAGATCTTGAGTCCGCCTTCGCGAGCACCTTCGGCCAAGGCCTTGACCCGGCCGTGATACAGATACCCCCCTCGATCGAACACCGCCTCCTTGATCCCGGCCTCAGCTGCTTTTGCGGCGATTGCCTTGCCGACAGCGTGGCTTTGCGCGCGCTTGTCCTCCGCCCCAGAAACCGCATCCGCGATCGAAGGTGAGTAGCTCGACAGGCCCATCAGGGCTCTGCCGGAGGTATCGTCGATCAGCTGAACCTGGACGTGCCTGGCGCTCCGGAAGACTGCCATCCGGGGTCGTTCGGCCGTCCCGCGCACTTTGTTCCGGACGCGCATTTGGCGGCGACGTCGGAGGTCTCGTTTCGTTCGCTTACTCATAGAGCCGGTAATCCTTACTCACTACGCGACAGCTGTCTTTCCAGCCTTGCGCCTCACATATTCGTCGTCATACCGGATACCCTTCCCCTTGTATGGCTCGGGGGGACGGATCTTCCGGATGTCTGCAGCCGTGCTGCCCACGAGCTCCTTGCTCGCGCCCTTCACGATCACCATCGTCTGAGCCCCTTCGATCCCGCCTGGCGGGTCGTCGAGCGAGAACTCGATGCCCTGAGGCGGCGTCACGGGGACGTTGTGGCTGTATCCCACTTGCAGATCCAGGTTCTTACCCTTTAAGTCCGCCCGATAGCCTACACCAACAACCACCAGACGCTTTTCGAACCCCTTCGTGACTCCTTCAACGGCGTTGGCGATCAGTGCCCGGGTCAAACCCCACGCCGCACGAGACGCCTGATCTTTTGTATCCTCGACCGTCACGACAAGCTGATCACCGTCCAGAGAAACCATCGTCAAGCGGTGAATCAGCACCTCGAGCGAGTCGTTCGATCCCTTCACCGTCACGATTTTATCGCCGATCTTGACATCGACGCCGCTCGGCACGGGGATGGGCATTTTTCCGATACGTGACACAGTGAAACTCCTTACCAGATGTTACAGAGTACTTCGCCGCCGACGCCGGCCTTGCGCGCCTCGTCGTCACAGAGAATCCCTGCGGGCGTCGACAGGATTGCCACCCCGAGTCCGTTGAGCACGCGCGGGATTTCCTGCTTTCCCACATACCGGCGAAGACCGGGTCGGCTCACACGCTTGAGGCCCTGGATAGTGCTGGCCTCCTCATCCGTATACTTCAGGTAGAGGCGCAGATACCCCTGACGGTTGTCTTCCACGTGTGCAAAATTGTGGATAAAGCCCCTATCCTTGAGGATACGGGCGATCTCTCGCTTCATCCGGGAGCTAGGAATATCGACTTTTCGGTGTCCGGCCATGCACGCGTTACGAACGCGAGTCAACAGGTCGGCGATCGGATCGGTCATCATAAGCGAATCAGTCCTTAGTCTTACCAGCTAGCCTTGCTCACCCCGGGGATCTGACCCTCGAGCGCGAGTTCACGGAAGCAGATACGGCAAATACCGAAGCGACGCAGGTAGGCACGGGGCCGACCACAGCGACTGCACCGGTTGTAAGCCCGTACTTTGAACTTCGGCTTCCGCTTCGACTTGGCGATCATGGATTTTTTGGCCACGGGATCCTCTTCCTTTAAGCCGCTTCAGCTTGTTCGAAAGGCATTCCGAGGGCGCGCAGCAGTTCCAGCGCCTCCTCGTCGGTGTTGGCGGAAGTCACGAACGTGACATTCAGGCCGCGCACCTGGTCGATCTTGTCGTAATCGATCTCCGGAAAGATGATCTGCTCACGGATACCGAGAGAATAGTTGCCGCGTCCGTCGAACGAGTTCACCGACAGACCGCGGAAATCGCGAATCCGCGGGACTGCAAAATTGAAAAACCGATCAAGAAACTCCCACATCTGATCCCGTCGAAGCGTCACACTGCAGCCGATAGGCATCCCTTCACGCAGTTTGAAGTTCGACACGGACCGTTTTGCCCGGCGGATCGACGGACGCTGGCCGGCGATCCGACCCAGGTCATCGACGGCACCTTCGATCGCCTTGCTGTTCTGGACCGCTTCACCCACGCCGATGTTCAGGACGACCTTCTCCATCCGCGGGATCTGCATCACGTTCTTGTATTCAAACCGGCTCTTGAGAGCAGGCATCACATCGTTTTCATACAGCGTCTGTAACCGTGCATCCATCATGATTCTCCCGCCTACTCTGAATCCGTTATCTGTTCACCGCTCTTGACGGCGATTCTCACTTTGGAACCATCCTCGAGAACCTTGCGCCGGACCCGGGTCCGCTCACTAGTCTGAGGATCAATCGGCATCAGCTTGGACAGATGCAGCGCCGCTTCCTTCTCGACGATCCCGCCCTGCTGGTTGTTCGGGTTCGGACGCTCGTGACGCTTGATAAAGTTGACGCCCTCGACAAGCGCTCGGGAACGTTCTGCGTCGACGTCGAGCACGGTGCCGCGCTTACCCGTGTCCACACCACTGATCACCTCGACCGTATCGCCCTTTTTGATTCGTTGTTTCACGATTAGACCTATATCACTTCGGGTGCGAGCGACACGATCCGCATGAATCGTTTGTCCCTCAGTTCACGGGCAACGGGTCCAAAGATACGCGTCCCTCTCGGCTCCCCTTCGGGGCTCACGAGGACGGCCGCATTTTCGTCGAACCGGACATACGAACCATCAGCCCGGCGTACCTCCTTCTTCGTCCGCACGATCACCGCGCGGGCGACTTCGCCCTTCTTGACTGCCGCGTTCGGCTGGGCACTCTTCACAGAAACGACAATCGTGTCCCCGATCCCAGCGTATCTGCGCTTCGTGCCACCAAGGACACGGAAGCACATCACCTTTCGAGCGCCGGAATTGTCAGCGCAGTTCAGAACAGTATACTCCCTGACCATCTTCTCTCCCCTGGCCGGCCGTTACCTGGCCCGCTCCACGACTTCCGCGACACGCCAGCGCTTGGTCTTGCTGATCGGTTTCGTCTCCACGATGCGCACCGTATCACCGACGTGAGCGTCGTTGGCCTCATCGTGAGCGGCGAACTTACTCGATCTCTGGACGACTTTGCCGTAGAGCGGATGGGGGACCCTGCGGGATACCCGCACGATCACCGTCTTGTCCGCTCGATCCTTGATCACTTCCCCAACTCGAGTCTTCCGTCGTCCTCGCGCTTTGGCTTCCGCCATCAATCGATCTCCTGACTAGGCATTTGCCCCACCGGGCAGGCTACGTATTCCCAACTCGTGCTCACGCAGGACCGTCTTGAGCCGGGCGATTTCTCTCCGGGCGGCAGGAACGGTCAGCGGATTCTCCAACTGGTGCGTGGCGAGCTGGAGCTTTAGGTTCGCCAACTCTTCCTCGCGCTCGTCCAGTTGCTGACGGATCTCGTCAACGTTCAACTCTCTGATTTCGCTTACTTTCACGCTCCCTCGCTTCGCTCGACGAATCGGGTCTTCACCGGAAGCTTCCGACTGGCCAGTTGCACCGCGTGGGCGGCGCTTTCACGGGGCACGCCTTCGATCTCGAACATGATCCTGCCCGGCTTGATAACGGTGACCCAAAACTCCGGGTTACCCTTACCCTTACCCATCCGGGTTTCCGCTGGCTTCACAGTGATCGGCTTATCCGGAAAAACGCGAATCCAGATCTTTCCACCACGACCGAGTGAACGCGTAATCGCGACCCGCGCGGCCTCGATCTGACGGCTGGTAATCCACCCCGGCTCTAGGGCCTGTAGGCCATACTCACCAAAGTTGACCTGGCTTCCGCCCTTGGCCATCCCCTTCATCCGGCCTCGCTGGACCTTGCGCCACTTAACTCTCTTCGGCATCAACATAACTGCGGTTCCTCTTTCCTAGCCTGCGAGGCTCTGTTCCTTTTCTGGGACCACTTCACCGTGGCAGATCCAAACCTTGACACCGACGGTTCCCGAAGTCGTATACCCCGTCGAGCGGGCGTAATCGATATCTGCGCGGAGTGTGTGCAGAGGGACCCGACCCGCCGGCTCCGTCATCTCACGCCGTGCCATCTCGGCTCCACCCAATCGTCCAGAGCAGATTACCTTGATGCCCTCGGCGCCCATTCGGAGCGCGGAAGCGACAGCCTTCTTCATGGCTCGTCGGAACGACACGCGCTGCTCAAGCTGTCGAGCGATGTTGTCCGCCACCAGCTGGGCATTCAACTCAGGACGCTTGATCTCTTGGATGTTGATGTAGATCTCTTTGCCCGTGATGTGCTTCAGCTCATCACGCAACTTGTCGACCTCTGCACCCTTCCGACCGATGACGATACCGGGTCGGGCAGTGTGGATCGAAATCGTCACACGCTTCGGAGCACGCTCGATGTCCACCTTGGCCAAGCTGGCTCGCTGAAGCCGGCTGTTGATGTAGCGACGCAGCATCAAGTCTTCTTCGAGCAGACCGGCGAAATCGGCCTTGTTGGCGTACCAGCGTGACGACCAGTCTTTCGATACGCCGAGTCGGAATCCTATCGGATGGGTCTTCTGTCCCAAGAGCGCCCCCTGATTAGGCCTCGTCGGAAACGACGAGTGTGATGTGGCTCATGCGCTTGCGTATATGGCCGGCCGCCCCACGGGGCATCGGCCGAATCCGCTTGAATGCGATACCGCCGTCGACAAAGGCGGCCCTGACATAAAGCTCCTCTTCCCGCGCCGGCTCTTCTTCCCGGTTGATCGCGTTTGCAATCGCGGACCGGAGCGTGCGCTCGACCAGACGCGCAGCCTTTTTCGGCGTGAACTGGAGGATGTTCAGTGCTTCCTCGACCCCTTTGCCCCTAACCAGATCCACGACCTGGCGTGACTTACGCGGGGAGATCTTTGCATACCTGAGAATGGCCCGTGCTTCCATCGATCTAGTCCTATTTCAGTTGGGTCGACCGCTCGGTTAACTGACCGCCGTGACCGCGATACGTCCGGGTCGGGGCGAACTCTCCGAGCTTGTGGCCAACCATGTTCTCGGTCACGTAGACCGGGATGAACTTGTTCCCGTTGTGCACCGCCAGTGTATGACCGACGAAATCGGGAGAAATCGTCGAGCGACGCGCCCAGGTCTGGATCACGCGTTTTTCACCCGACTTGTTCATAGCCTCGACCTTCTTGGCGAGGCTTGGCTCGATATAGGGACCTTTTTTGAGGGAACGAGACATTCGTGGATTCCTGTGCTTTTAGTCCGGCGCTACTTCTTTCGTCTGTCGCGCACGATGAACTTGGTCGACTTCTTCTTCTTCTTTCTCGTCTTGTAGCCTCGCGTGGGCTGCCCCCACGGCGTGACCGGATGGCCGCCTCCGGACGCGCGCCCTTCACCACCACCGTGCGGGTGGTCGATCGGGTTCATCGCGACGCCGCGTACGGCCGGCCGGCGACCGAGCCAGCGAGAGCGTCCCGCCTTTCCCAGAACGATGTTCTCGTGATCCGTGTTCCCCACCTGCCCGACCGTGGCATAGCACGTCAACCGGACAAGGCGCATCTCGCCAGAGGGCAACCGAAGCTGAGCGTAGTCACCTTCCTTGGCCATCACCTGGATCATCGTACCTGCGGAGCGGCCCATCTGACCACCCTTCCCGGGCTGAAGCTCGACGTTGTGGACACTCGTTCCGTCCGGGATACGCTCAAGAGGAAGCGCGTTCCCGACTTGGATGTCCGCATCCGGACCGGCGACAACCGTGGTTCCTACCCCCAGGCCAATCGGAGCTAGGATGTAACGCTTTTCGCCATCCTCATAGTGAAGCAAGGCGATTCGGGCAGACCGGTTAGGATCGTACTCGATCGCGGCTACCTTGGCCGGTATCTCAAGCTTGTTCCGCTTGAAGTCGATTTTCCGGTAATGGCGTCGATGTCCGCCGCCCCGGTGACGAACCGTGACACGGCCTTTGTTATTCCGGCCGCTGGTCCGCTTCTTCGGCTCAAGCAGAGACTTCTCCGGTGTTGACTTTGTGACGTCCTCGAATGTCGAGACCGTCTTGAACCGGAGTGATGGTGTTACGGGTCTGAATGATTTGGCCATGGGTTTAACTCTCGAAGAAATCGATGGTCTCACCGTCCGCCAGGGTGACGATCGCCTTCTTCCAATCCGATCGACGTCCCGCGAAACGGCCGAGCCGCTTCACTTTGCCGTGCACAGAGGTCGTGTTGACTTTGACGACTTTGACATCGAACATCGCCTCGACGGCGCGCTTGACATCGATCTTGTTCGCGCGTGTATCGACTTCGAAGGAATACTTCCCAGCCGCTTCCTGAAGCTGCGTGGCCTTCTCCGTGATCAGCGGTCGACGGATGACTTCCCTCAGGTTCTTCACGATGCACCCCACAGTCCCTGGGCTCGGCCCAGCGCGCTCTCGGTGAAGACGACACGGTCCGCATTGATCACATCGTAGGTCGAGACTTGGCCCACCGCGAGGCAGTCGAGACCCGGAATGTTCCGGCACGACTTCGCGATGTTGCCGTCGTGCTGATCGATCAGCATCAGCGTTTTACCTGAATCTGCCTCGATCGCCTTTGTGATGCTCGCGATCTCCTTCGTCTTCGGAGCTTCCAGCTTGAAATCCTGGAGCACCTTGACGCCATCGGCAGAAGCCTTGAGCGAGAAGGCGGATCTCAGTGCGAGCGTCCGCACCTTCTGTGGCACCCGCTCGGAGTAGAACCTCGGCTGAGGACCGTGCGCGACGCCACCTCCCACACGAACTGGTGAGCTCGCCTTACCCGCGCGAGCCCGTCCCGTCCCTTTCTGGCGATACATCTTCCGCTTCGTCAGGAACACCTCGGCACGCGTTTTGGTCGCGGCTGTGCCCTGTCGACGGTTCGTGCGATGAGCCTTCACCGCCTGGTAGATCGCTCCCTCTGAGGGCTCTACACCAAACAGAGCATCGTCCAAGTCGGCCTTACCGACAGCCTTGCCCTGGACATCGTATACGTCAACCGTTGCCATCGTTACTTGCGCTTTCGAATGACGACCGTCGACCCGTTGCCACCGGGAACGGCCCCCTTGATCAACAGCAGATTCCGGTCTTCATCGATTCCGAAGACAGTCAACCCGCACGAGGTCACGTTTCGATCTCCCATATGACCGGCCATGCGGATACCCTTCATCACCTTCGACGGTGTAGAACTCTGACCGATCGAACCCGGCGCACGATGCCGATCCGACTGACCGTGCGTCTTGGGCCCCCCCTTGAATCCGTGCCGCTTCACGCCACCGGCGAAGCCCCGCCCCTTCGAACGCCCGGAGACATCGACGACTTCTCCTGCCTCGAAAAGCGTCACATTCAGGACATCACCGACAGCCTGTTCGGGCTCACCGTCGACACGGAACTCCTTCAGCACCCTGTGCAGGGCCACGCCGCTCTTGTCAAAGACACCTCGCTCCGGCTTGGTCATCCGCGATTCCTTGACGTCGCCAAAAGCGACTTTCAGAGCGGCGTAGCCGTCAGAGGCTTCTGTCTTCACCTGAACGACGGGGCAGGGCCCAGCTTCCACGACCGTGAGAGGTACCATCTGCTCGCTGTCGTCGAAGATCTGGGTCATCCCCACTTTTTTACCGATCAATCCAAGCACGGTCAGACCTTGATCTCGATGTCGATACCGGCCGGCAGGTCGAGCTTCATCAGCGCGTCCACCGTCTGCGGTGTCGAGTTGTGAATGTCGATGAGGCGTTTGTGAATCCTCATTTCGAACTGCTCCCGCGACTTCTTGTTCACGTGCGGCGAACGCAGCACGGTATACAGCGACCGCTTCGTCGGAAGCGGGATCGGCCCAGAGATCAGTGCTCCGGTGCGTTTCGCCGTCCGGACGATATCCTCGGCCGAGCGATCAAGTGCCTGGTGGTCGTAGGCCTTCAGGCGGATGCGGATTTTCTGCGCGGGCACGTTCGTCTCCCTTACTCGATGATTTCCGTAACGACGCCGGCGCCGATCGTGCGACCACCTTCGCGGACTGCAAAGCGGAGTTCCTTCTCGATGGCGATCGGCTGAATCAGCTCGACGTCCATCGTGATGTTGTCACCGGGCATCACCATCTCAACGCCATCGGGCAGTGCGACAGCACCCGTCACATCCGTTGTGCGGAAGTAGAACTGCGGACGATAGCCCGTGAAGAACGGCTTGCTGCGTCCACCTTCCTTCTCCGTCAGGACGTAGACCTCACCCACAAACTTCGTGTGCGGCGTGATCGACCCGGGCTTCGCGATAACCATCCCGCGTTCCAGGTTTTCCTTGTCGATACCACGGAGCAGCAGACCGACGTTGTCACCGGCCTGGCCCTGATCGAGTAGCTTGCGGAACATCTCGACACCCGTGACAACCGACTTCTGCGTGTCCTTGAGGCCGATGATCTCGATCTCTTCGTTGATGTTGATGATACCGCGCTCAATACGACCCGTGCCGACCGTGCCGCGTCCCGTGATCGTGAAGACATCCTCGACCGGCATCAGGAAATCGCGGTCGACGTCGCGCTCGGGCATCGGCACGTGGTTGTCGACGGCCTCCATCAGCTCCCAGATAGGCTTACACTCTTCCGAATCCGGATCGTCGGACTCCAGAGCGTTCAGGCCGGAACCGCGGATGATCGGCACCTCGTCGCCATCATACTCATACTGGCTCAGGAGCTCACGAACCTCCAGCTCGACCAGGTCGAGCAGCTCGGCATCGTCAACCATGTCGCACTTGTTCATGAAGACAACCATTGCGGGCACGTTCACCTGGTGCGAGAGCAGGATGTGCTCACGCGTCTGGATCATCGGGCCATCCGCCGCGCTCACCACGAGGATCGCGCCGTCCATCTGGGCGGCACCCGTAATCATGTTCTTGACATAGTCGGCGTGCCCCGGGCAGTCGACGTGCGCATAGTGACGGGTTTCCGTCTGATACTCAACGTGAGCGGTGTTGATGGTGATCCCGCGCTCTTTCTCTTCTGGAGCCTTGTCGATATCCTCGAAGGGCTGAAAATCGGCTAAACCCTTTGCCGCGAGCGTCTTCGTGATCGCAGCGGTCAACGTCGTCTTACCGTGATCGACGTGGCCAATGGTTCCGATATTCACGTGCGGCTTATCTCTCTCAAACTTCTCCTTCGCCATCGATGCATCCTCCTGTAGAGTCAGACCCGTTGTCAGGCCTTCACTGGTCGTCTATTGTTCGCTTTTTGTAATTGATCTTGCAGGCTCTACGCGGCAGCCCCGGTTCGCGCCATAATCTCTTCTTTGATGCTGTTAGGTACCTCGACGTACTTAGCGAATTCCATCGAGTAGATCGCGCGCCCCTGCGTAACCGAACGCAGTGTGGTCGCGTAACCGAACATCTCGCTCAACGGGACCGTGGCCGAAATCACCTGAGCGTCGCCGCGATTCGTCATCCCTGCGACCTGTCCGCGGCGAGAGTTCAGGTCGCCGATCACATCACCCATGTACTCTTCTGGGACCACGACCTCGACGTCCATCACCGGCTCGAGCAGGAAAGCATCGGCCTTCTTAGCCGCCGCCTGGAAGCCCATCGACCCGGCGATCTGGAACGCCATCTCCGAGGAGTCGACGTCGTGGTAGGACCCGTCGACGAGTTCGCAGTAGATGTCCTCGAAAGGGTAACCCGCCAGAACACCACCGGTCATCGCCTCCTCGACACCACGACGAACCGAGTTGATATACTCGCCTGGAATCTTGCCGCCGACGATCTTGTTTTCGAACACGAGCCCGGTGCCCGATTCGCCTGGGCCGACGTTCATAACGACGTGTCCATACTGCCCGCGACCACCGGACTGACGAACGAACTTGCCTTCCGCCTCGACCGTGCTGCGGATCGCTTCCTTGTAGGTCACCTGCGGCTTACCCACGCTTGCGGCAACCTTGAACTCACGCATTAGACGATCGACGATGATCTCCAGGTGCAGCTCACCCATTCCGGAAATGATAGTCTGTCCCGTATCCTCGTCAGTGGAGACCTGGAAGGTCGGATCCTCTTCTGCGAGCTTGGCCAGAGCCTGACCGAGCGCGTCCTGATCAGCCTTCGTCTTCGGCTCGATCGCGACGGAGATCACCGGCTTCGCAAACTCCATCGACTCGAGGATGACGGGGCTGTCCTCGGCGCAAAGCGTCTCACCGGTCCCCGTGTCCTTCAGCCCAACCACGGCAGCGATGTCGCCAGGCCCCACGCTCTCGATCTCTTCACGCTTGTTGGCGTGCATCTGGAGCATCCGGCCAATACGCTCTTTCTTGCCCTTGTTGCCGTTCAGGGTATACGATCCTGCGTCGAGCCTGCCGGAGTAAACGCGGAAGTAAGTCAGTCGGCCGACATAGGGGTCGGTCATGACTTTGAAAGCCAGCGCCGAGAAGGGCTCGTCGTCCTTGGCTGCCCGGGTGATTTCCTCACCTTTCAGGTCGTTTCCAGAAACATCTTCGACATCCAACGGCGACGGCAGGTAATCGCAGATACCGTCTAGCAGGCGCTGGACGCCCTTGTTTTTGAAGGCTGAACCACAGAAGACCGGGACGGCCGTCACGCTCACCACAGCCTGACGAAGCGCAGCGATGATCTCTGCCTCCTGGATCTCCTCACCCTCGAGGAACTTCTCCATCAGCGTGTCATCGAAATCGGACACCGACTCTAGGAGCTTCTCGCGGTAGGTGTTCGCCTCTTCTTCGAGGTCACGGGGAATGTCGTTCTCCGTGAACTTGATACCGAGCGTGTCCTCCTGGTAAGACACGAGCTTCATCTTCACCAAGTCGATCAGGCCCGTGAACATTTCGCCTGCACCGACCGGAATCTGAACAGGAACGAAATTCGATCCCAACCGATCGTGCATCATTTCGACAACACGATAAAAATCGGCCCCGGTGCGATCCATCTTGTTGACGAATGCGATCCGAGGCACGTTGTATTTGTCGGCCTGGCGCCAAACGGTCTCGGACTGGGGCTCAACCCCTCCGACCGCGCAGAACACGCCGACCGCTCCGTCGAGCACGCGGAGCGATCGCTCAACCTCGGCGGTAAAGTCGACGTGACCGGGCGTGTCGATGATGTTGATCCGATGGTTCTTCCACTCACACGTAGTGGCAGCCGACGTGATCGTAATCCCACGCTCACGTTCCTGCTGCATCCAGTCCATCGTGGCAGCGCCATCGTGGACCTCACCCATCCGGTGCACAACGCCTGTATAGTAAAGGATGCGCTCCGTGGTGGTCGTCTTGCCGGCATCGATGTGCGCCATGATGCCGATGTTTCGTGTCTGTTCTAACCTATTCTTCGGCATCTCCCTGTCTCCCCACGCCCCTCACGCTACCAACGATAATGAGCAAACGCTCGGTTTGCCTCGGCCATCCGATGGGTCTCTTCGCGACGCTGGATCGCGCGGCCCTGGCCGGTCGATGCATCAATGAATTCGCCCGCAAGCTTGGCGGCCATAGTCTTTTCGCCGCGCTGCTTTGCGAAGCTGATCAGCCACCGGATCGAAAGCGCGAGACGCTCGTCCTGGCGAACCTCAACCGGAACCTGGTAAGTCTGACCACCGACACGCCGTGACCGAACGTGAACCATCGGCTTGACGTTGTCGACCGCCTTCTCGAACACTTCCAGACCGTCGTTCCCTGTGCGCTCTTTGATCGTGTCCAGGGCGGAGTAGAAGATCCTCTCCCCCGTGCTCTTCTTGCCCTGCCTGAAAAGGCAGTTCACGAAGTTCGTGACCAAAAGGCTCTTGTATTTCGGGTCAGGACCGACGCCCTGCTTACCACCGCGACGCTTACGTGCCATATTGTCCTCATACTAAGGGGGACCGCTGTGCGAAACTGTCGCAGCGTCCCCCTTTTGTTCCTGATCCTGCCGGTTGGCTAACCGCCCAAGCTATTTCGGTGACTTGGTACCGTACTTGGAGCGGCCCTGCTTCCGGTCGGACACCCCAGTCGTATCGAGAACGCCCCGAACGATGTGGTAGCGGACCGACGGAAGATCCTTTACCCGGCCACCCCGAATCAGCACGACAGAGTGCTCCTGCAAGTTGTGCCCCTCTCCAGGGATGTAGGCCGTAACCTCCATCCCATTGGTCAGCCTTACGCGGGCGACCTTGCGGAGTGCGGAGTTCGGTTTCTTCGGCGTCGTCGTGTAGACGCGCGTGCAAACACCCCGTTTTTGTGGGCATCCCTTGAGTGCGGGAGCGGTGGACCGCTTGGGCTTAACCCTGCGGCCCTTTCTGACCAACTGATTGATTGTGGGCACCAACTATCTCCTTAGGAATTCTTATGGGAGACTTCCAATATATAAGTTGGATTCTACGCTGTCAAGCCTTTCCTCCGGGAGCTCCAGCCCCCGAAAATCAGGCATTTATCGGGGGCAAACCTGCCGTTTCGGCTGCTTCTTCCTCCGCCTCCGGTGCGGCTGTTTCCTCCGCGTCCAGGGGGGTCACTGAGAGCTGACGATACTTCTCCGCGCCCGACCCGGCCGGAATCAGATGACCGATAATGACGTTCTCTTTCAGCCCGAGCAGACGGTCGACTTTGCCCTGGACAGCAGCTTCTGTCAGAACACGAGTCGTTTCCTGGAATGAGGCTGCAGAAATGAAGCTTTCCGTCAGCAATGAGGCCTTGGTAATACCGAGCAGGACGGGCTCGAACGTTGCCGGATCGCCCCCCTCCTCGATCACCTTGTCGTTCTCGTCGCGGAACCGGAACCGGTCGACGATCTCTCCTTCCAGAAAGTTCGTGTCGCCCGGATCCGTGACCTGCACCTTCTGCAGCATCTGGCGCACGATGGTTTCGATATGCTTGTCGTCGATCTTCACGCCCTGGAGCATATAAACGGCCTGGATTTCACTGACCAGATACTCCTGGACCTTCTGGATCCCCTGGATACGCAGGATATCGTGCGGAATCACGGATCCCTCGGACAGGCGCTCACCGGCCAGGACGCGATCCCCTTCCTGGACACGGAGATGCTTACCATACGGAATCGTATATTTCCGATCCTCACCGTCATCGGAGGTGACGTGCACAATGCGTGACCCACGGACCAGGCCGCCAAAGCTGACCGTTCCGTCGATTTCACTCACAACGGCCGGATCCTTCGGCCGTCTGGCCTCGAACAGCTCGGCCACGCGGGGCAGACCACCCGTGATGTCACGTGTCTTACTCCGTTCACGCGAAATCTTGGCCAGCGTATCCCCAGCCATCACTTTCTGACCGTCCTGCGATACCAGTCGTGCGCCGAGGGGCAGGATATACTGTCCGAGCTCCTCGCCCGAGTCGCTGACAACCACGATCCTCGGGGACAGCGTGCGATCACGGTGCTCTACGACCACCTGAGCCGCCATACCGGTCGTCTCGTCCGCTTCTTCGCGGAAAGTGACACCGTCGACCAGGTCGACAAACTGCAGGGTCCCAGTTTGGAGCGTCAGGATGTTGTTATTGTATGGATCCCATTCATACAGAACGCCACCACTTTCGATCTCCTGCTCGTCTTCCGCCCTGAGCAAAGCGCCGAACGGGACGAAGTAGTGTCCGCCTCGTGGCCGGCCCTGATCATCCTGAACTTCGATCTCACCATTCCGCGTAATGACCACGGTGCGGCCGTCAGACCGCTCGGCCGTGCGAACGCGGCTGAATTTGACCGTTCCCTCCCGTTTGGCCGTAATCTCCGCCTGCTCGGCGATGCGACTCGACGTACCACCGATATGGAACGTCCTTAGAGTCAGTTGGGTACCCGGCTCACCGACCGACTGAGCGGCGATCACGCCGACAGCCTCGCCGGCATCGACCAGTCGCCCGGAAGCCGGGTTCCGGCCATAGCACTTGGCGCAGATCCCTCGTCGCGTTTCGCAGGTCAGAACCGACCGAACATACACCGTTTCCACGCCGGAATCGGCAATCTTGTTTGCCAGTTCCTCGTCCAGTGCGTCACCGGCCTCCACGATCTGGTCACCCGAGATCGGGTCGAATACGTCGTCCTGCACAGTCCGCCCGACGATCCGGTCAGCCAGTGACTCCACGATCTCCTCGCCGTCCTTCAGCGCCGTCATCTCGATACCCAGGATCGTCTCGCAGTCGTCTTCGGTAACCACGATATCCTGCGCCACGTCAACCATCCGTCGCGTCAGATAACCAGCTTCGGCCGTCTTCAGCGCCGTATCAGCCAGCCCCTTACGGGCACCGTGTGTCGAGATGAAGTATTCCAGGACGTTCAGGCCCTCCTTGAACGAGGCGATAATCGGTGTTTCGATGATCTCACCGATGGCACCCGTCAGCTTCTTCTGGGGCTTGTTCATCAGACCACGCATACCGCCCAGCTGCTTCACCTGGTCGTCACTACCACGCGCCTTCGAGTCCTTCATGATGTAGATGGGGTTGAACCCATCCTGATCAGCCTCGAGGACCTCGCTCATCACCATAGCGATGTTGTTTGTCGCGTGCTGCCATACGTCGATCACCTTGTTGTAGCGTTCACCTTCGGTGATCACTCCCATCGCATACTGATCGACGATCTTGGTCACTTCTTCCTTGGCGCGATCGATCAGTTCATCCTTCTGCGGCGGAACGACAACGTCGTCCATCGAGATCGTCAGACCCGAGGCCGTCGCATACTCGTAACCCAGCCCCTTCAGACCATCGAGGAAGTCGGCCGTGACACGGTTTCCATAGGCTCGATGTACGTCGGCGGCGACACGTTCGATCGCCCCTTTGTCGACGACTTCGTTGACGAATGGAACCTTCTCCGGTACGATCGTATTGAACACCACTCGCCCGGCGGTCGTCACGATGATTTCACCAGCCACCCGAACCTTGATCGCCTGGTGAAGCGAGATTCGCCCATACTCCTGCGCCATTCGAGCTTCCTCGGTCGACGCGAACACAGGCAGATTATCCTCGTCGCCCGTATGGACGATCTTCGTCAGGTAGTAGCAGCCCATCGCGATATCGTGCGGCTTGTCGACAACAACCGGCGACCCGTCAGCCGGCTTCAGCAGGTTGTTCGCCGACAGCATCAAGAGCCGCGCTTCGATCTGTGATTCAAACGAAAGCGGCACGTGAACCGCCATCTGATCGCCGTCGAAGTCAGCATTGAATGCAGCACACACGAGTGGATGCACGCGGATCGCCTTACCCTCGACGAGAACCGGCTGGAAAGCCTGGATCCCGAGACGGTGAAGCGTGGGCGCCCGGTTCAGCAGAACGTGGTGATCCTGGATAATCTCTTCCAGGATATCCCAGACCTCAAGTCGTTCGCGCTCAACCAGCTTCTTCGCGCTCTTGACCGTCTGCACGAGCCCCTTCTCTTCCAGCCGCCGAATGATGAACGGCTTGAACAGTTCGAGTGCCATATGCTTCGGCAGGCCACATTGGTGCAGGCGGAGGTGCGGGTCGACGACGATGACCGAACGACCCGAGTAATCCACGCGCTTCCCGAGCAGGTTCTGACGGAAGCGTCCCTGTTTGCCCTTCAGCAGGTCGGACAGCGACTTCAGCGACCGGTTTCCGTCGCCACGGACAGCCCTTGAACGGCGCCCATTGTCAAACAGCGCATCCACAGCCTCCTGCAGCATCCGCTTCTCGTTCCGCAGGATGACTTCGGGCGCCTTGATGTCCATCAGCTTCTTGAGACGATTGTTCCGGTTGATCACGCGCCGATACAGATCGTTCAGGTCGGACGTCGCGAAACGTCCACCCTCTAGCGGCACCAGCGGCCGCAGATCCGGCGGGATAACAGGAATCACGTCGAGCACCATCCAGTCCGGTCGGTTGTCCGACTGGCGGAAAGCCTCGACCACCTTCAGTCGCTTGAGCGCCTCCTGCTTCCGCTGCACGGAAGTCTCCATCCGGGCCTGCGTACGAAGCTCGGCAGACAACTCCTCGACGTCGATCGACTCAAGCAGCTTCTTGACCGCACCGGCTCCCATGTCGACGGTGAAGTTGTAACCCTTCTCCTGCAGGTCGTAGACCTCGTCCTCGGACAGCAGGTCCTTGTACTTCAGGTCCGGAGCGTCTCCAGGATCCAGAACGGTATACGACTCATAGTAAATGACACGCTCGAGGTTCCGAATCGAGATGTCGAGCAGGTAGCCCATTCGCGAAGGCAGAGACTTGAAATACCATATATGCGTTACCGGCACAGCCAGCTCGATGTGTCCGAGCCGCTCACGACGCACCTTGGACTGCGTCACTTCGACGCCGCAGCGGTCGCAGACAACACCACGATACCGGATGCGCTTGTATTTCCCGCAGTGGCACTCCCAGTCCTTTACGGGACCGAAGATGCGCTCGCAGAAGAGTCCGTCCCGCTCGGGCTTGAAAGAGCGGTAGTTGATCGTCTCCGGCTTCGTCACCTCACCGTGGGACCAACTACGGATGGTCTCCGGCGAGGCAAGCTGGATGCGGATTGCGTTGAAATCTGTGGGTCTGGTCGATGCTTTGGCTTCAGCCACGAGGAATACCCCCTTATTCGCGATCGCGTTTGTTATCTAAGAAATCCAAGACCGTCTGTCAGTCGGCCAGATCGTTCTCCAGGACGACATCCAGACAGAGACTTTGGAGCTCCTTGACGAGAACGTTGAAGGACTCGGGAACCCCCGGTTCGGGCGGGTTCTCTCCCTTCACGATCGCTTCATAGATCTTGGAGCGTCCAGCAACATCGTCGGACTTGACGGTCAGCATCTCCTGGAGCATATGGGCGGCTCCGTAGGCCTCGAGTGCCCACACCTCCATCTCGCCGAATCGCTGCCCGCCGAACTGAGCCTTTCCGCCCAGCGGCTGCTGCGTCACGAGTGAGTACGGCCCGATCGACCGCGCGTGCATCTTGTCGCTCACGAGGTGCGAAAGCTTCAGCATGTAAATGTAGCCGACCATCACCTCGCGGTCGAAGCGCTCACCCGTCTTCCCGTCGTAAAGCAAGCTCTTCCCGGACGCAGGCAAGCCCGCTTCCCGGAGAGCAGTCTTGATATCCTCTAGCGAGGCTCCGTCGAACACCGGCGTGGCGATGTGCTGCCCCAATGCTTCAGCAGCCCAACCCAGGTGGGTCTCCAGAATCTGCCCCAGATTCATCCGCGACGGAACGCCCAGGGGGTTGAGAATGATGTCGATCGGCCTACCATCCGGCAGATACGGCATATCCTCTTCCGGCACGATCGTAGACACCACACCCTTGTTACCGTGGCGTCCGGCCATCTTGTCACCGACCATCAGCTTGCGCTTCCGGGCGATGTAGACCTTCACGAGCTGGACGATCCCCGGCGGCAACTCGTCGCCACGCTGGATTTTCTCCAGCTCGCGCTCGAGCTCCTCATCGGCCTGGCGCTTCAGGTCATTGGCCAACTCGACCAGGCGCTCGACCTTCCGGTTGTTGGCCGTATTGTCCGTCCACCCCTCTTCCGGGCGGTGCCGCTCGAAGTCGATCTTCTCGAGAAGCTTGTCGTTGAACGTCGTCCCCGCGCGGAACGCGACCGAATCGTTCTCGAGGTCACGGATCGTGCCGAGGCGCTCTCCATCGAGCATCTCGAGCAGCTGCTCGTTCCGGCTCTCTTCGATCGCCCGGATCTTCTCCGTCACGCGCTTCTTGGCAGCGTTGCTCTTTTCTTTGTCAGCCTTCCGGGTCTTCTCGTCACGCTCTTTCCTCGAGAAAACCTTGCGATCCATGACCACGCCGTCCATCCCCGGCGGCGACTTCAGCGAAGCGTCACGCACATCACCAGCTTTCTCGCCGAAGATAGCGCGCAGGAGGCGCTCTTCAGGCGAAAGCTCCGTCTCACCCTTCGGCGTCACCTTACCGACGAGGATGTCACCAGAACCGACCTCGGCACCCACTCGGATGATACCGTGCTCATCCAGGTTGGCCACAGCCTGCTCGCTGACGTTCGGAATCTCACGGGTGATCTCTTCCGTGCCCCGCTTCGTGTCGCGCACCTGGAGCTCAAACTCCTCGATGTGGATCGACGTGAAGATGTCCTTCCGGACGAGACGTTCAGAGATGATGATCGCGTCCTCGAAGTTGTAACCGTTCCAGGACATGAACGCACACAGGACGTTGGCACCCAGGGCCAGATCACCACGATGCGTCGCGCAGCCATCGGCGAGGACCTGACCTTCTTTGATCTTGTCGCCCGTCCGGACGATCGGCTTCTGGTTGATGCAAACGTCCTGATTCGAGCGTTTGAATTTCGTGAGGTTATAGACGTCCTCGTCAGTCAACCCGACCAGCTCGCCGCCGCGATCACGGCGGCGCTTGACGATGATCCGGTCGGCGCTCACATACGAAACCGTCCCGGCGTGCCGTGCGGTCACGACGGCCTTGGAGTCGATTGCCACACGGCGCTCCATGCCGGTACCAACGAACGGCGCCGCGGTGCGCAGAAGGGGAACTGCCTGCCGCTGCATGTTCGATCCCATCAGGGCACGGTTGGCATCGTCGTGCTCGAGGAACGGAATCAGGGCCGCTGCCGCACTCACGAGCTGGCATGGCGAGACATCCATGTAGCCGATCTCCTCGCCACGCACGACGGGGAAATCACCTCGACGACGCACCTGAATCACATCCTCCACGAACCGACCACGACCATCGACGTTCGCATTGGCCTGGGCGATCGTCTGTTTGTCCTCCTGGTCGGCCGACAGATACTTGATTTCGCCGCTGACCAGCTTGCCGTTTTCGACGACGCGATACGGCGTCTCGAGGAACCCGAAGGGATTCACGATGGCGTAGGTCGACAACGACGCGATCAAACCGATGTTCGGCCCTTCCGGCGTCTCGATAGGGCAAATTCGACCGTAGTGCGTGTGGTGGACGTCGCGGACCTCGAAACCTGCACGATCTCGCGTCAGACCACCTGGCCCGAGCGCTGACAGGCGACGCTTGTGCGTCAGCTCGTCGAGCGGATTGGTCTGCTGGAGGAACTGCGACAACTGGCTGCTGCCGAAGAAGGCCTGAACCACAGTCGACACCGTCCGCGCGTTCACCAGGTCGTGCGGTGTCAGCTGATCGGAATCGCGCAGGCTCATCCGTTCCCGGATCGTGCGCGCCATGCGCGACAGACCGATCGAGAACTGGTTTCCGAGCAACTCGCCAACGGAACGGATCCGCCGATTACCGAGGTGATCGATGTCGTCAGTGAAGCCGTCACCCTTGAACAGGTCGATCAGGTGATTGATAACCTTCAGGAAGTCTTCGATACAGAGCGTCGTGAAGTCGAGAGGTACCTTCATGTCGAGACGCTCGTTCATCCGATAGCGTCCGACATCACCCAGATGGTAACGCCGCGGGCTGAAGAACTGACGCTCCAGGAGACCACGGGCGGTCTCGATGTTCGGCGGATCCCCAGGGCGTAGCAGGCTGTAGATCCGTGACAGTGCTTCTTCGTCGTTGTCGCACGGATCCTTGCCGAGCGTATTGGTGACCACGCCGCCGTCATCCTCTGGGTTCACGTCGATGACCATCAGCTTCTTGACCTTGGCTTCGGTCAGCGCTTCGACGTGCTCTTCGGTCAGGGTCGTATACCCTTCGACAACGACCTCACCCGTGCGTTTGACGACCACATCCTCGAGAACGACTTCCCCGACCGATTCCTCGTCGACCAGAATTTCCTTCGTGTCGTGGAAGATCGACAGGATCTCTTCGCTCTTGCTGAACCCGAGCGCACGGAGGAAAGTCGTGACCGGGAGCTTCCGCTTCCGATCGATGTGGACATACATGATGTCGTTGATGTCCATGCTGAACTCAAGCCACGCGCCCTTGTAAGGGATTATGCGGGCCGAGAACAGACGCTTCCCGTTCGGGTGGATCGACTCGTCGAAGAAAACGCCTGGTGAACGATGTAGCTGACTCACGATGACGCGCTCCGAACCGTTGACGATGAACGTTCCCTCGTCCGTCATCAGTGGGAGCTCTCCAAGGAAGACCGTCTGCTCGACGATGTCCTTTACCCGGTAGTCGCTGTTCCCCACCTTCTCCCGTGCGACAAGCCGGAGGGTGGCGCGCAAGGGGGCGGCGTAGGTCGTACCTCGCTCGAGGCATTCCTCTACTTCGTATTTCGGGGTCCCGACTGCGTACTCGACGAACTCGAGTGAAAAGAGATTGTGGACGTCCGTAATCGGGAAGATGCTATTGAAGACAGCTTGCAGTCCCTGCTCTCCGCGCTCAAAGGAGGAGACATGTCGCTGAAGAAACTCGCTATACGAGCTCAACTGGATGTCCAGCAGGTTCGGCATATCGATCGCGGCTTCAATGCGACCATAGCTTTTTCTGTCGATGTATCCGTTCTCTGTCAAGGGAGTGCCTTCTCTCGTGGTGGTTCAGACCAAAGGCCGGGAACGCGAATTCGCACGGAATCCGGCCCGGCCAGGAGTCGTAACGGTCGATTCTACTGCGCGACCACTGAGATGTCGCTTACTTGACTTCGACCACCGCTCCGGCCTCCTCGAGCTCTTTCTTGATCTCGTCGGCTTCGTCCTTGGAGACGCCTTCCTTGACCGAGCTCGGTGCCTCATCGACCAGCGCCTTTGCTTCCTTGAGACCCAAGTTCGTGATGCCGCGAACGACCTTAATGACCTGGATTTTCTTGTCGCCGGCTGCGGAAAGAATGACATCGAACTCTGACTTCTCCTCCTCCGCGCCGCCTGCGTCAGCCGCACCACCGGCTGCAGGAGCTGCGACAACGGCCGCCTGGGCCGTCACGCCGAACTTCTCCTCAAGAGCCGACACGAGCTCGGCAAGCTCGAGCACGGTCAGCTTTTCAATCTCTTCGATAATGTTGTCAACCGCCATCTTGGGTTCCTCCATCGGGCGAGTGTGGATGATATCCGTTTTAAGGGTATAAAAGACGGGCCGCGAACCTATTCGCCGCCCTCGTTCTTCTTCTTGTCAGCTACAGCCTGGATCGTGCCTACCAGGCCCTGAAGGATTCCAGAAAGGCAGAAGGCCAGACCGGAGATCGGGCTCTGAAGCCCGGTGACGACCTGTGTCAGAAGCACCTCACGGGTCGGGAGCTTCGCGAGCTTCTCGACCTGTTCCTCGACGTAGACGGTGCCGTCCAAGTAACCGAGCTTGACCTTCGGCTTCCCATCGGCATCTTCGGCGAACTTCGACAGCAGGCGTGCTGGGGCGACGGGATCGTCGTTAGCACAGACCATGCCGGTCGGACCACTCAGCGCGTCACCGAGTCCTTCGATCCCGGCGTTGGCAGCCGCAATTTTGGCCAGCCGGTTCTTCACAACCGTGAAGGTCACGTTCTCGGCGTGCAGCTGCCGACGCAGATTCGTGAACGTCGGAACATCGATCCCGCTGAAATCAGCGAAGTAGACCGCGGTCGAGTCCTTCAGAAGTGTCTCCATCTCCTCGACGGCGGCGATTTTCTGTTCTGTGGGCATCAGATCCTCTTTCCCTCGCTACGCCCCGACGGCGGAGCGATCGAGCCGGATCCCCGGGCTCATCGTGGTCGAAATCGTGGCAGACTTCACATACTGCCCCTTGGTGGCCGACGGCTGCGCCCGAGCGATCGTATCCAGCACGGCCTGAGCATTCTCCCGAATCGCGTCAGCGTCGAACGAAATCTTGCCGACCGACACGTGAATGTTCGCCTGCTTGTCCACACGGAACTCGACTTTCCCGGCCTTCGCCTCTTCGACGGCGGCAGCCGGATTGGGCGTCACAGTCCCGCTCTTCGGGTTCGGCATCAGCCCCCGGGGACCGAGCACCCGTCCAAGCTTACCGACCGTTCCCATCATATCAGGCGTCGCGACGGCGACGTCGAAGTCCGTCCAGCCACCCGATACCTTCTCGGCCAGATCGTCGGCCCCGACGGCGTCCGCACCGGCCTCTTCGGCCGCGCTCGCCGCTTCACCTTTCGCAAACACGATCACGCGGACCGACTTACCGAGACCACGTGGCAAGGCGACCGTACCACGCACCTGCTGGTCTGCGTGTCTCGGGTCGACGCCCAGTCTCAGTGCGAGCTCGACGCTTTCATCGAACTTCTTCGTCGGCATCTGCTTTAGGATACCAACCGCGTCCTCGAGCGAATACTGCGTCTTGCGGTCGAACAGTTCGCGCGCCTGCGCATAACCCTTGCTCGATTTTCCCATAGAGTTTCTCCTGCCGGTATCGCCGAGATCAGGCCTCGACGGTGATTCCGGCGCTCCTCGCTGTGCCCTCAATGACCTTCATAGCCGACTCGATCGTATGGGCGTTCAGGTCTTCCTTCTTCAACTCCGCGATCTCCCGCACCTGATCCTTCGTCACTGAGCCCACCTTCTCACGGTTCGACTCCGGCGATCCTTTCGCCAAACCGGCAGCCTTCTTTAACAGCACGGCCGCGGGCGGGCTCTTCAGGATGAACGAGAAACTACGGTCGGCGTAAACCGTGATGACCGCGGGAATGATCAACCCCGCCTTGTCCTGAGTCTGGGCGTTGAACGCCTTGCAGAACTCCATGATATTCACGCCGTGCTGACCGAGCGCGGGACCGACCGGGGGGGTGGGCGTCGCCTGCCCTGCCGGGATCTGCAGCTTGATCAACGTCATCACTTTCTTCGCCATCTTGCTTGCCTTTGCTTACGTCGTTTCGGTCGCTTCTTCGACCTGGAGCACATCCAGCTCGACGGGCGTGTTCCGCCCGAAGATGCTGACCATCACCTTGATCTTGCTCTTTTCCGGGTTGACGTCGTCGACGAGGCCAATAAAATCGCTGAATGGCCCGTCCGTCACCTTGACCCGATCGCCGATGCGATAAGGGATTTCGCTGACCTCCGGCGTCTGACTGCGGTCGATCTGGCCCAGAATCCTCTGGACCTCTTCGTCCATCAGGGGCTGCGGGCGACGGCCCGGCCCGACGAAGCTCGTGACCCCCGGCACGTTGGTCACGAAATGCAGCGTCTCCTTGTCCATCTCCATCCGGACCAGCACATAGCTGGGCAGGAATTTTCTCTGAGATGTCGTCTTTCGACCGTCCTTCATCTCGACGACTTCCTCGGTCGGCACCACGACCTGCTCGATCTTCTCGGCCAGACCCGCTCCCTCTTTGGCGCTGTCGATGAAGGCACACACCTTGTTCTCGTGTCCCGAGTAGGTGTGAACGACATACCAGCGTATTGCCATAGCTCGATCGACCTTACAGGTGGGTGATTAGTTCAGGATCTGATCCATCACGAATGAGAGAATCGCGTCCGTCACGAAGATAAACAGCGCCAGCGCGACCGAGAACACCAGGACGACCGTCGTGGAATTCGCCAGTTCTTCCCTGGTCGGCCACGTGACCTTCAACATCTCGCTCCGGACTTCATCCAGAAGCGTTGCTATTCTCCCAAACATATGCGACATCCCGCCCCGGCCAAGGCTTCGCTCCCGGGGAACAGCGTGTGAAAGTGGCAGGCCAGGTAGGACTTGAACCCACAACCGCCGGTTTTGGAGACCGGTGCTCTACCAATTGAGCTACTGGCCTATCCGATCATCACAAGCGGGGCGGCCTCGAGCCGCATCCGCTAAGTTTTCTCTCGAAATAGTGGAGCCCACGACCGGACTTGAACCGGCGACCTCTTCCTTACCAAGGAAGTGCTCTACCGACTGAGCTACATGGGCCCGGGGCCGGTTCGCGGCATCCCAGCCGACTCGGGAACTCGGCAAAAATTTGGAGCGGGAAACGGGACTCGAACCCGCGACATTCAGCTTGGAAGGCTGACGCTCTAGCCAACTGAGCTATTCCCGCCCCTATACTAACCTCTTGAATATCAAACGCTTGAATACGCCCACCCCAAAAGGGGCAGTCCAAGAAGACAAGAGACTTAAAATTTATTAAACCTGTGAAAAAGTGTCAAGCCAATTCTTAAGGAAGTCTACAATTGAAGAGCGCCGTAAACGATGTCGCCACAGACACTTCCCGTCGCGGGCGATGATCGAGCAACGGCTGGAATACAAGACAAGAGAGGATGTTCAAGGATGGCAGGATGGAGCTGGTGGGGGGTGGCGGATTCGAACCACCGAAGGCGTAAGCCAACAGATTTACAGTCTGCCCCGTTTGACCGCTCCGGAAACCCCCCACGCACCATTCCTGAGCGCTCGAAATTACAGGCGAAGAACTGGAGAGTCAAGCGAATTCGCCGTCTCGGAAGATTGACAACAGGGCGCCCAGAGGCTATCATTGCGGCCATTCGCGAAGCACAGATATACGCTTGAAAGGAGCACGTCTTCGATGACAGAACCCATCCACCATTATGCCAGAATCGGCATCGTCCATTTTATGGCCTACAAGGCCTGCCTTCAAGGTGAGGGGCCGATCCTGGAAACTCTGGAGAAAATCGCTCTCGACACGTATTTCGACGTCGTCGAAGTGACGCAGATGAAGGATGCGCAGGTCCGTAAGAACGCGGCAGCTCTGCTGAAGTCGGCCCACATGGATGTTGCCTTCGGTGCACAGCCGATCTGCCTGGTCAATCAGCTGGACGTCAACTCGCTGGACGAGGCCGAACGCACTAAAGCGGTTGATATGGTCAAAGGCGGCGTCGATCAGGCGGAAGAGCTAGGGGCCCCGGGTGTGGCCCTCCTGTCAGGTCCCGATCCGGGCGCTGACAACCGATCGGCGGCCACGGACGCCCTAGTCAAGTCGCTCAGCGAGCTTTGCGCATATACGGGCGACAAGGGCATGTCGGTCGTGCTAGAGACCTTCGACCGTCTCCCATACGGGAAGAACTGTCTTGTCGGGCCGAATGCCCTGGCCGTAGAGGTGTCATTACGAGTCCGATCTGAGCACGCAAACTTCGGCCTGATGCTGGACTTGAGCCATTTCCCCCTTCAGGGCGAAACGTCGGCTTACGCCCTCGGGCTTGCCCGAGACCACATGGTCCACGCACACATCGGGAACTGCGTGATGGACAACCCGAACTTCCCTGACAACGCCAACCACCCCGCTTACGGCGACAACCACCCACGATTCGGTTGTGAGGGCGGGGAAAATGACGTCCCCCAGGCAGCCCAGTTCCTCCGCGAACTACTCAATATCGGCTACCTGGCCCCGGACAAGCGGCCCATCCTCAGTTTTGAGGTGTCTCCGATGGAGGGTGAGTCGACCGAAATCATTATCGCTAACGCGAAACGCGTTCTGGACGAGGCCTGGGCCCTGGTCTAGCGGTGGGAAAAATACAGTCGGAGAAAGCCGGGATTCTAGGAGAATTCCGGCTTTCTCTGTGGAAACACGTCAAACGATACGCGATAAACGACGACTTCAGTTACTGTCCGGGCTTGCCACTGCCCTGCTGGTCGCTTTGCCGGGGATCCTGTCCGCCTAAGCCGCCACCTCGCGTCTCCAGAGCACGATGGAGCATCAGATTGCTGAGTATACCCGAGTCATCAGTGAAAACCTGCGGATCATCATCAGCCATGCCCCCCTAGACTTAACCGACCAGGGGCAGGCAATCTAGCAGGTCCAGGAGGTCCAGGAGGTCCTTAAGACGGCTCAGATCAGACTATGGCGGGATTTCGCGTGCATCTTAGACTAAGGAAGGGACATTGGTCGCCCACCCCAAAACCGGACACCACTGGCCGGTCCAGGTCCCCAGGACATCCTCACCCTCCTGGATGACGCGCAAACAAGGTTGCCAGGGATCTTACAAGATATCTCGAGATATCGTTGACGTACAATGGCTCCCGGAATTGATGACCTGCCTGTGCGTCCACCAGCCACAGGACTAGGTCACCGCCAGGGCAGATCGGCTGATCTCGATCCTCGTTCAGACCGGATGCGTCTTTGTTCTGATCGCCGGAGCAGGAACGTGGAGGTTCGTCGGGGGGCTTGTTGACAGGTATGAAAGCAGCATTGCCGTCTCCGAGGCTCAGAGCAGCGCCCTGGCAGAGAACAGCGAACCGATCGAGGTCATCGGGACAGCTAACCGGGTGTTGCAAGTCAACCTAGCCGGGACGGAGATGTTGGGGTCTCCCCCGACCTCGGAACTGGCCGATAGCGTGGTTACGCGCTGGATCGAGGGAGAGGGCGTGGAATCGCTGATCAAGAGCGTCCGGGGGTCAGCACGCCTGAAGAGATGGAACTCGACCTCAAGACAGTGGTCACGAACCTGATCGACAAGGCGATCAAATGCCGTGCATCTCAGAGCCGGTTTGCCGTGATGATATGTGACACAGGAGAGTCAGGATCAATCTCCCTAAAAGATTCTGGCATAGGCATTAAGAAGGAAGACATACAATCCATATTCGACCAATTCTACCCGTCGGATACCCTCGTGGTCCGCGACTAAGCGGGGACAGGCCTCGGTTTGGCCATCATCCGAGGAATCATCGACAAGCATTCGGGCACCATAGACGTCACGAGCACCCTTGGCGAGGGCAGCGAATTCATCGCCACCCTTCCCCGGTCTCGGCTCTCGGATTCATCTTAAGCTTTCCACACATTTGACGATAGCTAAAGGGACAGGTAACTCCCCCTAAAACTGAACCTTAGTTGCTATGCGCCTCTGGATAAGGCTGTGCCTAGTCGCGACGCTCACCGCGTGCGCCGTCGCCCCGACCGCTCCCCCATCGACAGTCTCCGAACTGGGACCTGTGCCTGCCTTTGACCGCGGATCCATGCCCGACCGGGATGGTGGCGCACTCAGGTCAGCGGCCCTAGACTATTATGCTCAGGGTGACTACGTTCGAGCCCTTCGATACGGGTATTGGGCTGCAAAAACAATCCCGACCGACGTCCGACTCAGACTCCTTCTGGGGATCGTCTATGACGGCGGGTTCGATAGACCCGACCTGGCGCTCCCTGAGTACGAACGAGCCCTCAGCCTCAAACCTGACCGTCGATTCCACGAGCGCCTGACCCGGCGTGTCCACTTCCTCAATCGCCGGCTCCTGCAGGATTCCACCAAAACTTTACTAACAAGCAACCCAGGTAACCCATTGTCGGAGAACTGGCTAGCAGTCTACCCCCTTGCAATTGAAGGGCCGCGGATTCCTGACTCGGGCCTCGAATTCGGGCTGCTCGACTGCGTCCTGCCTGAAATCAAACTGCGGTCCGCCGCGCTTCACGTCGACCCGTTCACCAGTTGGATCGTGTCCCAGGTCTACCGGGAAGTGTCTAACGATCCCACGCCTGCAGGATTCGCCCGGTGGTGCGGGGCTGGCACAGTCCTTACCGGACGCATGTCCGATCTCGGGTTGGGCAGAATTCGCGTGACTCTGGAACTGCTGAGCCCTTCGGGTAACGTGGTTTACGCCTCTTCTCCCTTCATAATTGACCAGCAGAGGCCAAGCGAAGCGTATCAGGCGATTCTGGGAGCCTCGAGCGAAGCCCTCAGCCTGATTGGCACGGATAGCGCCACAGGACCGCCTGTCACGAATCCAGCCGCTTTCTCGCTGTATGCGCAGGGTCTCGCCGAGTATCTCGTCGGCCAGATTCATGATGCAGAGGGTCACATCAGAGATGCGACCGAGCTAAACGAACCCTCCACACTCCTGAATCAGCGCCTGCATTGGGCCGAAAGCGACCTTCTCGGCGGCCAGGAAGGGGCAGAACTGCTGGAGGATTACCACCGACTTCTCAACCTACCCGACCCGAACCGCATGGTCCGAGATCGTCTGACGCGTGGACACAAACTTGGTTCACCTGCCTTGAGCGGTCTGTCAGGTACGGAAACGGAGAATCCCTACAAACCACCGCGCCCGGAGCCGACCACACCATGACGATCCTGAAGCGCACGCTGTTGACGACCCTCCTCTGCCTCTCGTCCGTAGAATCGCAGCCCGTTGTGGGGCCACTTGTGTTCACCGACGCGAGCGCGTTCGTCCACCAGGTGACGGTTCAGGACGGAGTCGACGAGACCCGATACCGTCAGGCGGTGAGCCCGCTCATCCTTTCATTGCCCGTCGCCGCAGGCAACATCGATATCCGCAGCGCCTATATGTATCTCGAAATGCGAGACTCATCCGGTATACGGGATGCGCGCGGGCCCCTCGACACCCAGATCGCCGGCGAATGGGATCTGGGCAAGGCCCTGTTTACCGGTTACGTGAATGTCCCGACCGGGAGTGACTCACTGGACACGATCGCCGCCGACCTGGCCACTGGAATCGCACGCAACGACCTAGACTTCCCGATCAAGACGTTCGGCCACGGGCTGGACTTCGGTGGCGCGCTGACACTTGCGTACCAGTTCCGTCATTGGGCTTTCAGCGTTGGCGGAGGATACGTCATTCGCGGACCATACGCCCCGCTCGAGAATGTTTCAAACTACGATCCGGGCGATGAATCGACTGTGACGCTGGGTGCGACCTACGCGGTCGGTGGCTGGTCGGCAGGCCTGGATCTGGCGGGAACCTACATCCGCGTCGACCGCGAGGCCGGTCAGATCACGTTCAGGAACGGAAAGCAGTTCGTCGGCAGGGGATCACTCGCCTACACCAGCAGACGGCTGAAGATCGAAGCTTCAGCGACCGAGATCACCCGGTTCAAAAATCTCGATGCCAGCACCGGTCCGTTGCTCTACGAGGATCGGGACAGCAACGGCAACGATTTCAGGGCCCGAGGATCGCTACGGGTGACCCCTATATCGGGCTGGACAATCTTCGGAGAGGCCACCTACAAAGACCTGACCAAGAATGCGTACGACGCGACGGACCCCCTATTTCAGGGCGCAGCGCGGCTCTGGTCCTACGGAGGGGGCCTCACGGTGCAGGTTGGGAAACGGGAGGCTATGACCGTTCGGGTGGTCAGAGGGGACGGTTGGATCAGAGACCGCGCTCAGGACGTCGAAACGCTGAATATTCGCGTTTCTGTCCGGGTGTCCTTCTAACTCTCCCCCAGAGACTCACATACCAATGCAAGGGCCCTCCTGCTTTAGCGGGAGGGCCCTTGGCCTATTCTGTATTCGGTTGATCGAGTGTAGGCGGATCTTGCTGCCGCTTCCCGATCATCCGACCAAACACGTGTGAGAAGAGCAGGATCAGGACGAACTGACTGACAGAAACCAGCGGAATCCCCACGATAGGCAGCCCGAGAAAGACGATCAGTGACATCGTCCAGAGGCCGTAGAAGAGAAAGACGAGCTGGATATAGTCCAGGCGGATCACCCGACTGAGATCCCTGAAGATGGCGTCCGGTTCGAAGCACCCCCACACACGGCCATACTGGGCGAACCGTGTGAAGACCACCGGGGAAACTGTGTTAAAGAGCGCGATACTCCCCAGCCCCACCATAGTCATGGTCTGGGGATCGCCTGACACGCCGCCCTGAGTCAGGCTGATGAACGCGACCAAACCGAAGGCCCCGAGAATCACGTATCCCAGCGTGATCAGGAAGATCCAGAACCCCACCCGAAAGAAGGGCCGCCAATCCGTCCACGACGGGAGCACCAAACTTGGTGCGCCGTTCAGCCCATCGACAAACACCCGGTAGGTGTATCCCCAGGTCAGGAAGTTCGCGACCGGGAAGATCGAGATCAGTCCGCCAACCAGCACCTTCTTGATCCAGTCGGGATCTTCAAGCAGCGACTTCCCGCCCGCGACCAGAGTTGCCGCATAGTTTTCCGGCTGCTCGTTCACTAGATGGCGCCGAGGGCGTGATCT
>MDTE01084559.1_pt1 | contig 48804 bp, 43 predicted proteins | sample 811231 | NCBI WGS metagenome assembly MDTE01 (sample SAMN05326651, study PRJNA326480) | marine metagenome | isolation source: seawater | place: Indian Ocean: Red Sea | collected 2010 | reverse complement strand
CAGTGGCAGCACCGGGCCGGCCAAGGGAGTGGAATACGAACACGGTATGTTCTGTGCCCAGGCCGACCTGCTGCAAACTCAATTTGGAATCGCTGCCGGTGAACGGGACCTGCCCGGATTTCCTCTGTTTGCCCTGTTCAACGTGGTAATGGGAGTGACCAGCGTCTTTCCCGACATTGATCCGACTCGCCCGGCCGACGTCGATCCTCGCCATATTGTCGCCCCCATCATGGAGCAACAAGTGACGCAGGCCTTCGGCTCTCCGGCCCTCTGGGAGCGGGTCGGGCAACACTGCCGCGAACACCAACTGACACTCCCCAGTCTCTCACGTGTGCTGTCGGCCGGAGCCCCTGTCCCTCCGCACGTGGTTGAGTCGATGCGAGATGCGCTGACCGCATCCGGCGCCGACATTCACACGCCCTACGGCGCAACCGAAGCCCTCCCCGTCGCGGTGATCAGCGGCCGCAACATCGTCAGCAGTACCGCTTCACGTTCTGCCGCGGGAGCCGGAACGTGTGTAGGAACCCTGTTCCCGGAAATCGAGGTTCGGATAGCCCGTATCGATGACGAACCGGTGAAGAGTTTTTCAGACCTGCAACTGCTGCCTCTCGGCGACATCGGCGAAATCATCGTCCGCGGGCCGTCGGTCACCAAACGGTATTTCCAACGGAGCCAGGCCACGGCCTTGGCAAAAGTCACTGACGGTGACACCACCTGGCACCGCATGGGTGACGTGGGTTACCTCGACGCAGAGGGGCGACTTTGGTTTTGCGGCCGCAAGGCCCACCGCGTCGAGACCGACTCGGGAACCCTCTTCAGTGTCCCTTGTGAGGCGATTTTCAACCAACACTCCGCTGTGCGACGCAGCGCCCTTGTCGGAATCGGAGAACGTCCCCACCAGCGACCGGCGATCGTGGTCGAATGCCACGACCCCCGGGGGCCCTCAGAATCTCTCGCCAAAGAACTGCACACCCTGGCTGCCAACCATTCACTCACCGAGTCAATCGAATCGGTTCTCTTCCACCCCTCTTTTCCGGTCGATATCCGACATAATGTGAAGATCAACCGGGAACAACTGGCGACCTGGGCGGCCAGTCAACCGGCATCACTTCAACACCATCGTTAGTCAACCAATGAGTGTGGGCAGACTGGTTTGAGCAACCTGGTCACAGGCGGAAGCGGCTTTCTGGGTCGCTACCTGGTCGAACAACTCGTGGCTCGCGGTGAAACCATCCGTGTGTTTTGCCGCAGCGAACCCGAATGTCTCTCGTTGCCTGGCGTCACCTGGCTCCAGGGTGATGTTCGAGATTCCGAATCGGTCACACGTGCGTGTCGCGACATGTCGACGATTTTTCACTGCGCCGCTTTGCCTGGCATCTGGGGGCCCTGGTCGCTCTACGAAAACATCAACACGCATGGCACACTTACCCTGCTATCCGCAGCAGCCGACGCCGGTGCCGCAAGGTTCGTCTATACCAGCAGCCCCAGCGTGATTTTCGACGGAAGTGACATGGTCGACGCGGATGAATCACGCCCCTATCCCGACCGTTTCCTCTGCGGATACCCCCGTTCCAAGGCGTTGGCCGAGGCAGCGGTGTTGGCCGCCAATGGAAAGCAGAACCTGGCCACCGTCGCCCTGCGGCCCCACCTGATCTGGGGCCCCCGCGACAACCACCTTCTTCCCACGCTGGTCCAAAAAGCTCGCCATGGACGCCTGAGACGAGTCGGCGACGGCCACAATGTCATTTCGACCGCCTACGTCGAAAACGCAGCAGCAGCCCACCTGCAGGCCGCTGACCTGCTCAACCCCGACGCTCCGCACGCTGGAAACGCTTATTTCATCAACGAGCCAGAAACCGTCAACTTATGGGAGTGGATCAACCAACTCCTGGAGTTGGCCGAACTGCCAACGGTCAGCCGTTCCATTTCAGCCCCCGCAGCACGTCGACTGGGCGGGGCACTGGAATGGATTTGGCGGATATTTCCGCTGAACGGAGACCCGCCCATGACTCGCTTCCTGGCCGAACAACTTGCCCGATCACATAGCTTTTCGATCGAGGCAGCCGTCCGTGACTTCGGTTACCGCAGAATCGTCACGGCCGAGGAGGGCCTTCGGCGGGTGACACCGTACCTCCAAGAACTGGGCCAGGGCCCAAGCAGCGACACCTGATCGGCAACCCTCCCCTACTCCTTCTCGGCTGCTTCTGCTGCTGGTTCTCCAGATTCCACTGAGGCCGCTTCCAGCCGATTGTCGTACCGTTCAACTGCCGTCGGGGCATAATCACCGGTCAGCCACCGAACCAGCAACTCAAGCTCTTCGGCCGTCATCCGATCAGCGTAGGAGGGCATTTGGTTCTTCTCTCCGTAGTGCTGAGCCGCTCCCGGGTTTGCCAGGAAACTCTTCAACCATGCCGCCGAACCGTAACCCGAAAGGTTCGGATAACCATCCGCGTCATCATCGCCAACCGCCTTGAATGAACTTCCGATAGACGAATGACAATCGGCACACGATGTGCCGTTGATCGCTCCGGCCCAGTCACCCTCTACAGCCAACACGCGGCCCCTTTCCACCTGGTTCTGGTCAGCGACGACTTCCTGTCCATTGTCCTTGTGAGCCGCCTGGGCAACCAGGAACGCCACAAGCGCCTTGACGTTGTCAGCGTTCTCGGGACTGTTGAGGGCTTCCGCATCCCCTGACCAGTCAGCCATTTCCGACTCGTCCGGGTTCAGGACCTCAGCATCTCCAGGATTCTTGAACCAGGCAGCGTTCTTCAGGTCGGCAAAGTGATTGGAGTAGTCCATCACTACGGCCCGCATCCAGGACGGCGACCCAAAATCGCCCAAGTCCACAGCCGTCGGCATTCCTCGCACCTGTTTACCGTCCGCCCCATTCTCGTAGACCAGCCTGCCGCGACCGTCATGGCCGTCATACCGATGGCAACCGAAACAGTGTTTTGCGAACAGACGAGGCCCCTGGGTGAAGGGATCCTCGCGGAGCAGTGTCACTGCCCCAGAGACAGGAATCTTGTTGGGACCGCCGGCCAGTTCCTTGATCCTCTCGGAATCGCGGTGTGCCTCGAGAATCGCGGCCTGGTGAGATTCGCTGTTTCCGTCCTCGTAGAAAGCCAACAGCGTCAGTGCCCCAATCCCGATCGTCAACACCCACGTGAAGGCCACGTTGAACTTGTGTCCGCCAGCCCAGCGACCGAGCAGCGGCATGGCCGCGACCACGGCCATCAACGCTCCGGGCACATAAATCGACCCGAACGCCAAACCAAAATGCTCGATGAACTCAAACTTCAGGAACCGGAACAGAAACAGGAAGTACCACTCCGGTCGTGCCGCCGCATAATTCTCTGCCGGATTCGCCGGCGCACTCAATTCGGCTCCCTTCCAGATCGACAATCCGAGCACCAGCAACAATACGGCCAGGCAAGCAACGCCGTCCTTGAGCACCTGGTCCGGCCAAAACGTGGTTTCGGGCGCATGATTTTCGTCCTTGACCGTCAGACCATGCCGCCGAAAGACGTACAGGTGCAGGCCCAGGAAGGCAACAAGCGAGGCCGGAAGCAGCCCGGCATGCAACGCGAAGAATCGCGTCAGAGTATGATGGCCATATTTCGGCCCGCCCTGGATCAGTTCCTGAGCTTCCACACCGATGACAGGTGCGTTGCCCATGATCTTGGTCGCCACCTGTGTTGCGTAATATCCCTTCTGGTCCCATGGCAACAGGTACCCGGTCAAGGACAATCCGAGCACGATCTGCATCAGCACCAGGCCCAACCAAAAATTCATCTCACGTGGCGCCTTGTACGCCCCGTCAATGATCACCTGCACCAGGTGTACCGCCATCAAAACGATCATCAGCTGTGCCGTGAAATGGTGCAGCCCCCGGACGATCGACCCAAACGTCATCTCGTTCTGAATGTAATACACGCTCTCCCAGGCCGTATTGGCACTGGGACTGTAAGCGGTCCACAGGAAGAAACCGGTGATCATCTGTACGCTGAAGGTGAAGACCAGCGTGCTGCCCCAGACGTAACGCCAACGGGCTCCGCCGGGGACCCTTTCGTAGAGTGCCTCGTGCAGAACACCGGCGTATCCGGTGCGATCGTCGAGCCAAGCCAACAAACTGCGGATCATATTTCCACCTTCTCGGAGATTCCTCCGCGGAAGTTCTTGAACTGAACCCAGATCTCGTCACCGGTGTCAGGTTTCACGGCCAGGCTATCCATGTCTCGCGGCGGAATCGGGTTGTCCTTGGTGCCATCGAGCTTGAAGGCGCTGAGATGACACGGACAGTAGAAATCGGTCTCCACATTCCGGTATTCGACCGAGCAGCCCAGGTGTGGACAGATCGTGTTGAACACGATCACGTCTCCCGATTCGTCGACCCGCACCCAAACGCTCCCGATGGGCACGTTTGGGAACTTGTTCCAGGCATCCACAAGGTCGTCTTCTACCGTGACCTGCTGAGGAGTCCCGTCTTTCGGCAACAGGGCGCGTGTCACCGGCAGCTTGATGAAACCCTCCGCATCTTTCTTGGAAGCCGCACCCGAACCATCCGACCGACTTGATTGCCCGCGCCGAAACAGCGGGTCGAGGAAAAAGACCAAGCCCGAAAGCACCGGAACCAGTCCCACGACCGCCCCGATGGTGCCGGCCAGCAGTTGGGACAAAAACGAACGCCTGCCGGGACCACTCGCTTCGGCCCCTTCAGCGACTTCCGCGAGTGGATCATCCCCGCCACTCCCCGCCCCCTCGTCACCGCCGGCCTCCTCCTCGGCCTCGGCAATTCCGGGCATTTCCTCCCCAGCAGGGTCCGTCAACGATTTCGCTGGTTCCTGAACATCACCAGTCTCACCGCTCGCATCGCCGTCGGGAATGTCCTCGGAGGTTTCGTCGGATTGAGGAATGTCTTCGATCATTGATCGTCTCCTGGCAGAGTTGCCGTCATGGCAATCCGTACAAGTCGGGGTTCGCCGAATCCAGCCGGACACGACAGGGAACAAGTGTCCGTCCAAGGCCGAATTGGGAACGTTGGGTGTTGGGGGTTGGTTGTCAAAACGTGCAGTAGGAGGACTCTATTGGTGAGGTCCGCAACACGGTAACCGTACGGTCGCTGATTGCGGTGCAAAAAGGGGTGAAACGCGAGGTGAGTGGGGGCAGGACAAACATTCAGTTGGCGAGACGGTCTTCGTGCATCGTGATTCAGTTCTTGGCCGGAAGGGCCTTCGACATCGCGTCGATCAACCGGTCCAGCCCTTGGTCAAATGGCCCATCAAACAGGGCTCCCGAGGCCTGGCGATGTCCACCGCCGCCGAATCCTTCGGCCACCACTGCAACATCCACGTCGCCTCGACTCCGGAAACTCACTTTCACGCGTCCGTCTCGTTGTTCATGAGCAATAAAGGCACAATCGACCCCGACAATCCGAAAACACTCGTTGACCACGTCCTCGGTATCGGCTGGCACGGCGCCGGTCTGGGCGAAATCTTCCCGTCGCGCCGCCAGCCAGGCCAAGCGACCATCGCAGGCCAACTCGATCCGTTCCAGCAACCGTCCGGTCAGCCGGACTCGAGCCAGCGAATATCGCTCGTACAACCGCCGGTATGATAGATCCGGCTGGGCACCAAGGTCAATCAACTGGCCGACGGCCCGGAGCGTGCCTCCGTTGGTTGACGAAAACCGGAACCACCCTGTGTCGGTGGCAATCGCACAGAACAATGCGGTCGCGGCAACCGGAGAAATTTCCCAGCCGGCCGACTCGGCCAGATCGACAATCAGCCGTCCTGTCGCCTCGGCCGACGTGTCCTTGAACTCGTGGTCCGCAAGGTGATCACTGCTCTGGTGATGATCGATCACCACTTTCACCGCATCGGTGGATCGCAGCACTTCCCCCACTCCCTCGACCTGTGCCCACGCGCTGGTATCCAGCACGACATGGACATCGGTATCGCAGGCCGCTGCCACGCCCACGTCGATCCCGATTGACTTCACACGATCACCGGGATCCAGGAACCTCAGGCTCTCGGTTATCGGCGATGGGTTGATGATCCGAACCGTCTTGCCTTGGGCCTCGAGAAGTTCCGCCAAACCGATCTCGGAGCCGATTGCGTCGGCATCAGGTCTCACGTGGCTGGTGAGCACAAAGCGGTCATGCCCAGCCACCAAGTCGCAGAACGCCTGCCAGTCGATCGCCATCGTTCCCTCTCGCCGTCGACCCGACCCAAGTGGTCAGGATAACCCGGAATTGTCCACCCCGCCAGTTTCGATGTTGGCCGCCGGGTGAGCCTCAACATATTGCCACACCGCCTCGATATCGTCGGCCAACTGTTCCCGCAAGGCATCGACCGTCTCGAACTCGACAGTTCCTCGCACTCGTTCCAGAAACTGCACCGTCAGATCCCGCCCATACAAATCGCCATCGAACGCCAGCAGGTGCACCTCGATCTTGTTGGCCGATTCCCCGAACGTCGGGTTGCTCCCCACGTGAATCGCAGCTGGTTGCCGCATCCCCTCCACCTCGGTTGCCCCCACGTAGACACCATCGCCCGGCACCAAAGTGAGAATTTCCGAGAGATTGGCGGTCGGCACCCCCAACTTCCGTCCACGCCCTTCCCCGGAGACAACAACTCCACTGACCGCATAGGGACGGCCGATCAATGCCGCCGCTGCCCCCACATTACCGTCGGCCAACAGGCTCCTTATCCGGCTCGACGAAACCATTTCGCCATCGACCATCTCCGGCCCCACCACATCCAACCCAATCCCGTCGGCATCACAAAACTGGGACAAGACGCCAACATCACCTTGCCGATCCCGTCCGAAAAAGAAATTGGGCCCCTCGACCATTCCGCTTGCGCCCAGTTGCCCCATGATGACTTCCCGAAAGAACTCGACGGGAGTCAATCTCAGCATCTCAACCGTCGTGGGATATGCCACCACCACATCGACTCCCATTGCTCCCAGGCAACGCGCCCGATCCTCAATTGTGCTCAACAGTGGTGGAGCCGCCCCGATCCGCAACAACTGGACGGGATGGGGATCGAACGTCACCACCACGGCTGGCTGGCCGGAACACCGAGCCCGTGACACCAACTTGGAGACGATTCTCGCGTGCCCCAGATGCACACCGTCGAAGTTGCCGATCGAAACGACTCCGCCACGGCAACCTGTCACATCGGCGATTCGGCGAACCAATTGCATCACGTTCTACTGCCGAACGAGGACGGCGGACGATCGCCACTCCAGGACATGAATTGCCTAGCGGAAGATCCGCTGTGAAGCCGTATACCGAGCCACCCGCTCTGGACAAAGAGACCGTCCGAGTCCTGGTTCGGCCGGAATCTCCAGGAACCCGTCTGCATCGAGCTCGAACGGTTTGTCCAGCAGATCCTCGATGTAGGCACAAGGGGTCAGGTATTCGACGTACCGTGCCACCGGGATCGCCGCAGCCAACTGCAGGTCGGCAGCAAGGCCCACCGCCGTGTTCCATCCGTGTGAAACCATCTGCACGTTGTGATCGTACGCCCACATCGCTATCCGCCGCGACTCGGTCAACCCACCGTTTTTGGTCGTATCCGGCTGGATGATGTCGACGGCCCGCCGGGTGATCCACGGCAAAAACGACTGCCGACGCGTCAGCACCTCTCCACCGGCAATGGGCACCGGTGAGGTCCGGGTCAATTCTGCGTACCCGTCAATGTCGTCCGGTGGCAGGGGCTCTTCGAACCACTCGATGCCGTAATCCGCCAACATGCGAGCCGTTTCGCGAGCCCAGTTGACACCGTGGGGCCAGAATTGCTCGCTGCCTCCCGCATCGACCATCAACGCCACGTCGTCTCCGACCGTCTCGCGAGCCGTCCGCACCAGCAGTTCGTCCGTCCGGCGATCGCGACGACCGAAGGGGCGCCACCCCAACTTGATCGCGCGGAATCCACGCCCCACGGTCGATTCCAACGTCGCCTTCAGCGGTTCCGGCTCGTCGAAGAGAATCGATCCGTATGGCCGGATCCGGTCGCGATAAATCCCACCCAGCAAACGTGAAACCGGCTGCCCACAGGCCTGCCCCATCAGGTCCCACAACGCGATGTCGATTCCACTGATCGCGTGTTCGACGGCCCCACCCCGTCCCTGCCAGAAAGTCATCTCCCGCAACGAATCGCTGACACGTTCAGGCTCAACGGCCGACTGCCCCTTCAGTAACGGCCACAAGAGTTCCACAGCCCCTTCGACGAGGGATCCGGAGGTGAAGCAACTGCCGATTCCGACCAGTCCGTCTTCGGTCGTGATCCGCACGAGGGTGTGCAGATTTTCCTCGGCTTCCAGGTCCTGCGGCCAACCGCCATCCACGGTCGCTCCGGTCAACGCGGTCAATTCCAGTTCGACGATGCTCATCGACTCAGACTAGGACAGACGCGCCGGAAACGGAAGTCCGCCCCTCAGCCCAGGCAGGCCACACTGGCGGTGAATCCGTGCACGAAATTCACCCCTCCAACCGGACCAATTTCTCCTTGGGCAAAGAACCCCGCGAGCGGAATGTCACCCAGTTCCCGTCGAATCGTCGACGCATCGTGATCGGGCTGGTCGAACAACCGTGTCCCGCGGCCGTTGCAACTGAACAGCAACGCAGCCTGTGTCGCCGGCGCATGTTGGCGATGAGCCTCCAGCAGTTTCACCAAGTCCTCATCGGCCGTTGCCGCATCACGAACCTGGAACCGAACTGTCTGACCAACCCGAACCTCATTCCCGATGACCACCGCCCCCGCTTCGGGGTCGATCTGCATCACGTTGGCGATCAGAAAGTCGCCACGCTCGAAACTCTCTCCGTACTCACTCATCGCCACACCCAGATGCAGGCCACGGTTGACCAACTGCCGGTCCGACTCATCGAGCCGCCCGACGGTTTCCTGCAGCACCTCCAAGGCCCGACGACCCCCCAGTCCCCGCACCACATTGGCTTCAGCTTCCGTCACCACAAGGGTGTCCCCAACAGGCCGACAGCCCTGTGATACAACCGAGTGGACGACCTTTGGCCCCCTGACCACTGCCCCCACCGCTCCGAATCGATGAGCATCATCGTTCAGGAACAACCGGTTTTCGCCAGGGGCCCGGCCGCCGCTGGCCATACCACCCAACACGCCTGCCCCCGGTGCGTCGCCGACGGCGGTCTGTTCGGCGACACGGTCAAAGATCGACTGGGGAATCGAAGAGAACGGGTCACCCAACAGAAACACTGTTTCCACGTCCCCGGGCTCACCGAGATTCTCCGGGATCCCACTGGTGAGCAACCCATCTGCTGTCCGTTCAAATGTGACCCGAAATGACTCGATCACCGATTCCGGCATCGCAGCAGCCAACACGCTCAGGGCTGGCCCAGATTCGATTTCCCGATTCCCTCCGGCAATCATCTCGCCCGTGCAGCCCAGCAAGACACCGCCACCCGTCCCCTCCTCGAGCGATCCGGGCAACTCGTCAAGCGAGTCCCCGTAAGCGGTGCTAGCAAACACAAACACCAGCGAAGGGGATCGGCCGTCCAGGCCCTTCGCCACCGCCTCGAGGCACTCGGACGCCGCATCCCGCAAGTCGGAACGCGTGCTCAGTCCTGCTGCACACACCATCGCCATCACGTCTGCCCTCCATCGCGCCGGTCGCCTCATCCTGGCGACGCCCCTGAACGTGTCGAACCCATCGCCAACCTAGTGCCACAACCGGGTGCCGCCGGGGCCCAGCCCGGGACCAACCGGCACGTGAGAGCCAATGGGCTCATACCACCCCGCTCCCGGTTCCGTTGCCGACAGATGGACCGCTGCCAATCTCGGTCGGAATACCACCAGCAGCAACAGCGGGAGATACCACAGCACGTAGACACCCCCCTGATGGGAGTACCAGAACTGCGTGGCCACGACCACAGCCGCCGTCTGAGAGATCAGATGTTCGAGCGTTTTGATTCGGGGCCAGATGGTCAACACCCCGAGCATCACGCCGAAGACGACAATCACCGGAATCCGATAAACCAGATTGTTCGAGTTCCAGAACCCCACCCCCACGCCGCCGCCGTCGGTGATTGTCTCTCCCATGAATTCCTTGAACACCGCCTGTACGGACTCCTGAAGCCGGACAGAAAACTCGGAGAGATCTGGTGAAGTGAGTGCCACGACACCGACCTGCAAGGCACCTCCTACGGCAACCAGCGACACGACAAACAACACCCCGCGCCGTCGCTCGTAGTAGGCAAACCAAAGGGGCACCAGTGACAAGAACACCGGCAACAGGACCAACGAGCCGCAGGCTCCTCCCATCAGTGCACCGGCCAACAGCGGCCGCCGAACAGCCAGGAACGCGAGGATGCAGAATGCGGCCGGCAACACGTGGTCAACTTCCCCCACGTCGTACGATGTGCAAGGCATCAGCAGATACAGTGTTGCCATCGCCACCCCTTGGCGACGGTCGCTAAAGTGCAAAAGCCCCACCATGTAGAGACCGACAACAACCGCCAGGTGAGCAACCACGGGGATGATCTTTGCAGCCAGTTCCCGAATTCTCCTCCGATTTCGCCAGCTTCCCCGTGGCGGGGCCACGGCTTCAACAACGGCCGTTGCTGCCGCACCAGCAGCCGTAGAGGCCGCTCCAGCTGCAGGTTCACTCACGTCCTGACGTCGCAACACGCCTTCTCCGCGAGTCACCGCCGATCGCGCCGCCGACGAGGGGGGATCGACAACCACCTTGCTCATCAGAAACGCGAAGGCCGAAATCGCCAGAAAGACCAAACCCTGTGCCGCGAGATTGGGTTCGATCAGGGGGCGACGTTTGAACAGGGGATCACACAACAACCGCACCAACACCAGGCCGGCCCCGGCGAACAACCACGTCGTGCCCCACGCCCGCAGCAGATGAAATCGCTCGGCCTGCTCGTCAACCCGGATGTCCAACCGCTCGGGTTCAACCATCAACAGTCCCGGCGCCAGGCTCAGCAACAGCACGACGTCGATGTTTCGCAGTGACCAGATCCGGCCAAAACGGAAAAACACGGCCACGATCAACAACGACGACAGATAGAACCATGTCGGCGCATTGACATCGTACCCTGTGAGCAAATCGCGCATAGCCCGTTCGCCTGACCCCTGGACCCAAGACGGTCCCCACCACTTCTGCCGATGAGTTCAGTTCCCAGCCTCACCCACGGCAGGTCCAACGCTCAGCATACGGATCGCCTCCAGAAAGGCAATCCCCGACGCCCCTCTTGCGAGGCCGAGCACAACCGTTGACACCCCCCCCACACGGGTTACAATGACGCCGTTCCGCTCGACCTTCCTGCCGGTCCTCCCGGCGGGGCGAACGAGTGGGCGTCAGAGGGGTTTCCTGCCCCGAGGCTGAGTGCCCGTCACGGCTCCCCGAAACAGGACCGGCCAACCCGCTTTGCAGACGTCCGGTATGGTCGTGATCAAGGCTGGCCCCTCTTCTACGGTTTTCCCTGGATGTTGTCCCATCGAGCTGATAGCTGACGCCTTCAGTCCAACACTTTCAAGGTCACTGAACCATGTTTACCCCCGGCATTTGGCAGATGCTGATCGTGCTGGTGATCATCCTGCTTTTCTTTGGTGGCAAACGAATCCCGACCATGATGCGATCCATCGGCCAGAGCGTGACCGAATTCAAGAAGGGCATCAACGACGCTGATGACCCCGAAGACGGCGCCCCTCCTCCTGAAGACGTGTGACCTGCCTGCCTGTCCTGTCCACTTTCCCCTGAAAGAGATCCTTCCCATGGACGCCGTGTTGGCTTTTGGTTTCGGCTACCAGGAAATGATCATCGTCCTGTTCATTGCCCTGCTCCTCTTCGGAAAGAAACTCCCTGAAGTCGCCCGCAACATGGGCAAGGGACTCACCGAGTTCAAAAAGGGCATGCGAGGCATCGAGGACGAAGTGCATGGAGTTGCCTCATATGACCCCGGCCCCACTGCCGAACGGCCGATGGCCGACGACGAGTTGGACAACGTGACGGCCCCGAAGTTCGAACCGCCCGTAGCTGTGGATGACACCGAGCCACCCGGTGACGACCAGGCCGAAAGCGGGAACCCAGACGGCGTCGCCGAAACTGACGACTCCGACCTGAACCGCAGCGACCCGGAATAGCCTGCCGCCCTATTCCGCCCCCCTGGCAGCAGCAACTGCCGCGACGTAGGCCTCCGCCTGCGACCGGATGCGGGCCATGTCGCCATCGGCAACCGCCTGCTTCTCGACCAGCGCGCTGCCCAGCCCCACTGCGCAGGCACCGGCCGCAAAGAACCCGCCAATGGTCTCCAGATCCACTCCACCGGTGGGCAGGAGTTTCACCTGCGGCAATGGGCCGTGGAGTGCCTTGAGATAGCCCGGGCCGCCGACGTCCGCCGGAAACACCTTCACGATATCCGCTCCGGCCTCCCAGGCCGACACAACCTCTGTCGGTGTCAATGCCCCCGGCATCACCAGTTTGTCGTAACGCCGACACATCCGGATCACATCGACATTCACCGTCGGGCAGACGATAAACTCGGCACCGGCCAGCATGGCGGCTCGGGCACTTTCTGCGTCCAGCACCGTGCCGGCACCCAACAGGATCTTCTCTCCCAGCCTGTCGCGGACAGCTGAGAGGATTTCCAGAACCCCCGGAACGGTAAAGGTGACCTCGATCACCTCAATTCCACCGGAATAAAGCGCCTCGGCCACATCAACCAGTTGATCGCCTGAAGACGCGCGGATGATGGCCACCACGCCCCCGTCAAGCACACGCTGCAAATCAACTTCTCGACTCACGACTGACCTCTATTCCGTGGCCGCAAATTTCTCGGCGTATTCCAGAACCCACAGGTCGATGTTTTCAGAGAAACTCTCCACGTCGACCTGCCCAAGCATCTGATACCGAGATCGATTGAACACCTCGCGATTGCGAATCGTCGCTTTGGCCACCAATTCGACCAGTCGACCTTCCGAAAACGGACGGATAAGGATCTGCATCCGGCTGTACAAATTCGCAGGTTTACCGGATTCGCCCAAGGCGATGTCGTCTCGAACGACTACCGAACCCCAACCTTCATCGCCCACGATCGACTCGAGTTGAAAGCCCGGAAACTGGTCCACCAATTGTTCCAGGCATGTTCCAATTCGGTCACTGAGTTCCAGGCGGTATTCGGAGTGCAAACTCCGAGATTCCTCCTCCGAAAGTGCCTTCTCCGCCGCTTCTCGACTACGGGTATCCCGAGCCTGTTGCCCACGTTCAACGGCTCGTTGCAGTCGTTCCTGGAAATCCACCTTCCCATCCCCGTCTCTGATTCCGTCACAGACCGCGATTTTAGGAATCCTCGCGGGATGCCGCAACAAACTGCACGACGCCGCCAAAAACGGTACACAGAGAGGGGGCGCCCCTTGCCGCCCCCCGAAAACCGCTGAATAATCGCAGCAATTCAGTCACATCTGCCAATTCCGCGACACTCTCACTGATCGTTTCCCCATGACCACTCCTCTCCTCGCATCCAGAAACCTTCGCGATATCGTCTCAGGTTCGACATTTCTTCCGACAATGGCCGTGCTCCTCGGCATACTCGCGTCCCTTCTGTTGATTGGCTTCTGGATTCGGGCACGATTTGTCGAAAACGCATCCGAGAATTCCGCCGATCCGGAAGAATTGCTGGTTCTATACGAAGAAATGCGACGTCAGGGTGACCTCACGGCCGAAGAATTCCGATCCATCAAGAACCGGATCCTGCCGTCCCGCAGTCAAGATGTCGAAACCGATACCTGACACTCTGGCAATTCCGGAATACCAAACAACAACGGCCTGCCACCCTCTGCAGCGGCATACAACACGAGACGCGACATGCCTTCGGGTCCTGATTTCACATCGACCAATCGCGCAACGGGCGGAAAAAAGAACGCCAACTGTTCATTCTGCCGCAAAAGCTACCGAGAAGTCGGGCCACTGGTCGAAGGCCCCGAAGATGTATACATCTGCGGTGAGTGCATTGAGCTCTGCCAGTCAATTCTGGATCAGGAGCACAGACGCCGCGGAGAATCCGCACGCCTGTTCACGAACGTGCCCACGCCCCGCGAAATCGTTGCCCATCTGGAAAACTACGTTATCGGCCAGGAGCACGCCAAAAAAACTCTCGCCGTCGCCGTCCACAACCATTACAAGCGGTTGATGCACTGCGAAGAGTCCGACGACGACGTCGAGCTCGAAAAGTCCAACATCATGATGATTGGACCCACTGGCTGCGGCAAAACCTTGCTCGCCCGCACATTGGCTCGCTACCTCCAGGTTCCCTTTGCCATTGGGGACGCGACCACGCTGACCGAAGCCGGTTATGTCGGCGAGGATGTCGAGAATTTATTGCTCAAACTGCTGCACGCTGCGGACTTTGATATCGAAGCGGCCCAGCGGGGCATCCTGTTCATCGACGAGATCGACAAAATCGGCAAGACGACCAGCAATGTGTCGATCACCCGCGACGTTTCCGGCGAAGGCGTCCAGCAGGCCTTGCTCAAAATGCTCGAAGGAACCGTCGCCAACGTCCCACCACAGGGCGGCCGTAAGCACCCCGAACAACAATACATCCAGATCGATACGACAAACATACTTTTCATTTGCGGTGGCACCTTCGTCGGCCTCGACGACATCGTCGCCAAACGCAAAGGCCGCCGCATGATCGGATTCGGCCAAACCGAAGATCCCGAACAAACCGAAAAGGATCGCCGCGAACTCCTTGCCGACGTCACAGTCGACGACGTCCTGGAATTTGGTTTGATTCCCGAACTCGTTGGGCGGCTCCCCGTCTTGAGTAGCCTCTTGCCACTTGGCGAAGAGGATCTCGTACGCATCATGACCGAGCCAAAAAACTCCCTGGTGCGGCAGTACCAGAAATTCTTCTCCATGGAAGACGCCGAGTTGGAGTTCACACCGGAAGCTCTCGGCGAAATCGCCCGCATTGCGAAAACCAAGGACACAGGCGCACGGGGCCTGCGGAGTGTGATCGAAGAGGCCATGTTCGAAATCCTGTTCGATCTTCCGGAGCAGGAAGAGGGCGGTCACTACCGGTTGACAGACGCCATGGTCCGCGGTGAAGAGCGACTTTTCCCGGAAGGGCCTCACGACGATTCCGCTGCCGCCTGACCGGCAGCCTCTCGGTTTGAGAATCGCTCCGGCCCCTTGCTATTATTGGTTCCGGCGGTCGACGACGGTCGTCTGACCCATACGCCCCCATCGCTACCGGTGCCCATGGACGTCCGACTCGAAGTCGTCCACGACAAATCGCGAGTCAGCGACGTTCCGCTGCGCCGCGACACCGTCGTTGGACGTGGCAAAGAGTGCCAATTGCGGATCCCTGTCGCTGATGTCAGCCGACGTCACTGCCAATTCACCCTCGACGGGGAACGGCTCCTTATCCGGGATCTTGGGAGTTCCAACGGTACGCAACTTGCCGATCGCACAATTCCCACAGGGAAAGACGTTTTGCTTTCCGACGGCGATTCCGTCACCGTCGGTCCCGTTCAATTCATCGTTCACATCACAACGACCACAGATCCTCCTGACGTTGCTTCTTCCCCCTCCCTTGAATCATCGACGGACCTCGATGACACAGCTGAGTTCCCGTCATTTCAAGAAATGGCTGAGGAGGTCACCGACTACGTCATCGACACTCCGGCCGAAGCATCCGTTCCCGTACCGGACACGACTTCGCCCCCCACTCCTCCGTCGCCTGACGCACTTCCTGCGGAAAACGCCCTGGAAGGTGACGAACCCGAAAACGAAGACCAGGGTTCGGTGATCGACCTTGAATTAGACACACCGATCGACACAGAGGCTTTTGACAATGACGATTCGGGAATTGATTCGTCCGACAGCGTTTCTGTAGACACCGATCCAGTAATTGCTTCCGAACCACCTGTCGAACCGCCCGCCAAATCGCGATCCTTGTTTGGCCTTTTCCGACGACGTACTCGTGATGACCAGGAAGCTGAAGTTAACGACGACGACCTGATGGAAGAACCGGGGGAAGACCCTCCAACCGAGACAGACCTCGCCGACGATGAAAACGTCGGCTCCGCTCACCAGGCTCAATTGGATTCGGTCTCCTTCGACCAATCCCCGACTGACGACGCCCACGACTCCGTCTTCGACGACGACGTTCCTCCCGATCAACTCGCCGACACCGCAGCAGTTTTCGATGAAAACGTCAGCCCGGTGTCCGACGGGATGGTCAACGACGACGAAACTGCCGACGTCGAATTGGCCGACGACGAAGACGAGCACGCCGACGACGGGAACCTGATGGATTTCCTCGGTCAATTTGGCGATTGATCCAGAACCCTCTTCATCTCGACTGGCATACCCATGAGTGATCCACAAGCTTCCGCAGCTTCGACCGCCGCAACGGCCGCTTCACCAACGAAATGGTATCACCGAGTCGGCCCGGGCTTGATCATCGCCTGCGTCGTGATTGGGCCCGGAAGCATAACCACAAGTTCCCAGGTCGGGGCGACCCACGGTTTCGCCCTGATGTGGGTCGTGCTCGTGGCCGTTGTGTTCATGATGGCTTTCATGCAGATGGGTGCCCGGCTCGGCTCCGTTTCAAACCAATCTCCCCTGGACATCCTGACCGAAAAGATCGGTCGTCCGCTGGCAGTATTGATCGGAATCGGAACCTTCTTCATTTCTGCCGCGTTCCAATTCGGCAACAACCTGGGAGTCGACGCAGCGGTCAAGGAACTTTCTCGCGATGTCCTTTCGCCGGAAAGCCGTGAATCGATCCTCCCGTATCTCGATTATTCGATCGTCGCCTTCAACGCACTGGCCATCGCCTTTCTGTTGGCCTTCAAAAACCTTTATCACGCGTTGGAACGGCTGATGATGTGTTTTGTCGGCCTGATGCTGATTTCGTTTGCATTGAACCTCGGTTTTGCACTCGCCAACCAGGCGCCTCCTCCCGCAGCTGACCTCGCTGAGGCAGCAAAAGCTCCCCTTCTAGACTTTTCTCTCCTGGGCCTGGTTGGCACCACGTTCGTGATCACGGCGGCCTTTTATCAGACCTACCTCGTGCAACAAAAAGGTTGGACCCGCGAAGATGTTGCCGCCGGCCTTCTCGACGCTCGTGTGGGTTCCGTCCTGATGGCTTTGATTACGTTGATGATCATGTGCACTGCAGCCGCTGTGCTCAGGGGCCAACCTCTCAAAAACTACACGGAGGTTGCCTCGCAACTTGCGCCGTTGTTTGGTGCCTGGGGACGCCCCTTGTTCTGTACCGGGTTGTTTGCCGCTGCTTACTCCTCGTTTCTGGTGAATTCGATGATCGGCGGATTCATTCTCGCTGACGGACTTGGACTCGGGAGCCGCCCCGACCAACCGGCAACGCGAGCCATGACCGTAACGGTTCTTGTGATCGGAATGGGCGTCGCGCTGCTTGTGATCAAGCTCGGTTTTGATCCGGTTCCGGCAGTCGTCGCGGCCCAGGCCGTAACGGTTTTGGCAGCCCCCTTGACCGCATGGGCCCTGATCTGGTTAACCAACCGGCAGGACATAATGGGCCAGGACACCAACAAGCCATTGACCAATCTGTTGGCATGGACAGGGTTTGTCCTGCTCTTGGCCATGGCTGCCTACACCGCATTTGCCAAAGTCCTGCCGAAGATTTCGAATTGGCTCGAGGCAACGCCGTGAATCACGACCTCACCACGGGATCCAGTTCCAGCCTTTCTTCCGACGACAAAACTGCCGTGTCTTCAGATGACCACTCAACGCTCTTGAGACTTTCCCAGGACCTGCTCGATTCGATCGACCAACGGGACTGGGACACGTACAAACAACTCTGTGACGAGGCTCTCACGGCTTTCGAGCCGGAAGCGGCTGGACACCTGGTCGAAGGGATGCCGTTTCACGAGTATTACCTCTCACCCGGTCCTGATGGACTCTCACGTCAGTCGACGATCAGTTGCCCCCATTTCCGCGTGATGGGCGATGTTGCCGTTGTCTGCTACATCCGATTGCAACAGGCGACCGACGACGCCGGAATTGTGTCCACGCGAGCTATGGAAGAAACCCGGGTCTGGCAACTTCAGGATGACCACTGGCAACACGTCCATTTTCACCGCTCACCAGCCGGGTCGATCACCCTCTGACACCACTCGGCCCCAACCCATGCCAGTTGACGTAGTCTTCCTCTCCGACGACCTCATGTTCGCGCCGAGAGTCAGCGGTGCCGTGTTGTCAGCCGGATGGACGCTCCGCGAGGTGGGGACCCCGACCGCCGCAATCGCATCGACGGAAACCGACACTCCCCGACTCTTGATCGTCGACCTCGAAACAACCTCTCTCAACATCCAGGAACTCCTGTCGGACCTCCCGCCGACCGACAAGCCCAGTGTGCTGGCATTCGGCCCACACGTTCATCATGAGCGTCTCGAGGCCGCTCGTGAGGCGGGTTGCAACATGGTCGTCTCCCGCGGCCGGTTCTCCTCCGACCTCCCCTCGCTCCTGTCGGAGATTCTCACTCCTCCGTCGTGACAAACTCGTCGGCGACCACCGATCGTGCCGGCCTCGGCTTCATCGGTTACACTCTCAGAAATGGCTCGCATCTCGCTCATCACGACCGTTGCAGCAATCACGTTAACGCTGCTCGGCATGACCACGGCTTCAGCCCAGGTCGGCGGCATCAAGATCGATGCGACAGGCCTGCTGCAACGTGCCGCGACCAACTCAAACGCCCCTTCGATAGCCGACGCTCCCAGCGATTTTGCCCAACGCACGGCAAATCGCAGAATTTCACTCAAACGCCTCGAGGCCACCATTACGGCCCACCTGAAGTCCGAAACTCCGCTGCCCGATTCGATCCGCTACCTCGCGGGACTCCAGCGAATTGACCAGGTGCTGTTGAACCCGGACCAAGAAGATGTCCTCCTGGTGGGTCCGGCCGCAGGTTGGACACGACTTCCCACCGGCGAGATCGTTGACCCGCAAACCCATCGCCCGGTCTTGGAATTGGATGACCTCGCCCTCGCAATCCGTTTTGCCACTTCTTCGAACAAGAACACGTCCTTCATCGGTTGTTCCATCGATCCGACGCGAGACGGCCTCAAGCGTTACGCCCGTTACCTGAAACGCCTCTCCGGATCCATTAACGCCCAGAGGATCCCCCAACTCGTCAAGGAGATGCAACGCGCGATGGGTCCTCAGGACGTCCGTGTATTTGGAGTCCCCGCCGACAGCCGTTTCGCCTGCAAACTCGTCGCCGCCGACTACCATCTCAAACGAGTCGCCATGGGTTTTGACCGGCCACCAGTCAAGGGACTGATCAACTACGTCGACCTGCTTGCAAAAGCCAACCCTTCAGCCGTACGACGGCAACACCGTTTTTGGTTCGTCGCCATTCACGACGGACTTTCTCGTTCACCTGACAGCCGCACATGGAATTTTTCAGGCCCCTGTTTGGCTATTCGCACAGCTGCGACAGGTCCCGGCCAGGACGACGATGACCGGAAGGCCAGTCCCATCGCAGAACGCATGGCCACCAACCTCACGTCGAGGTTCACCGCCCTGGCTCGTCACATACCTGTTTTCGCCGAATTGGAGAATCTTGTGAGGCTGACGGTCGCCACCGAGATCGCCTTGCACGCCCCATTGCCGGAATCCACCACGAGATGGCAAAGCCGACTTTTGAAGGACCCCGAGCAATTCCGCCGTCGCACCTCACAGCCGCCCCGTCGCGTTCCGTCGCTCGCCTCGATCCGAAAAGCACGTGGTCGCAACTGGGTTCTCAGCGTCAGTGGCGGTGTGCAGGTCGAACCCCCACGAATCCGCGAAAAAGACGTCGTTCGCGTCGACCGTCGGCTTCGCCGCTCCAAACACCACTCCACCACCAGCAACTCCTGGTGGTGGGACTAAAGGTCGAACGCCTTCGCCAGGCACGTGTGTCCCGCGGGACCGTCGGCCAATCCAACCACGACGCTGACCCGGATCTCGCTGGTGTTGATCACCTGGATGTTGATTCCGGCCGCCGCGAGCGCACCAAACATCCGCACCCCAACCCCGGTATGGCTGCGCAGCCCGATCCCCACCACAGTCAGCATGGCGATATCCCTCTCGAACCCAATCGTTGCTTCAGGCCACTGCTCGACCACTTCCCGCACTAGCAACAATGCCGAGTCGAGATCACGGCGAGGCACCGTGAATGTCAGGCTCGCTCGCCTCTCGGACTCTCCCTGGCCCCGAGATTCATTCTGGACAATCATGTCGACCAGGATGCCTCCCTCGGCCACAGCCGAGAACACCGCTCCGACAATTCCCGGCACATCGGGAATGTCTCTCACGGTAATCCTCGCCTGCTCGTCATCCAGTTGGACGTCGCTGACGACAATATCCTCCATGCTCGCAAGACGATCGACGACATCTTGTTCGAGTTCTTCTCGCTCCGACAACACGGCCTGCCGAGCTTCGGGTGGCAATTCGATCCCCACATCGGGGCCTTCGGTCTGTTCTTCATGCAACCCGAATCCGGCATGAACCGCCGCCACGGCTTCCTCGCACCGGTCACGATCCACGAGAACCGAGATCTTGATCTCGCTGGTGCTGATCATGTGCAGATTGACGCCTACGTCGGCCAGGCTCCGAAACATGTGGGCTGCGACACCAGTATGCGATCGCATGCCCCGCCCGATCGATGACACCTTGCTGACACCGACACCCTGTTCGACACTCCCCTGCCCGAGATCAGCAACGGCCGCTTCCGCCGCAGCCAGTGCTTCGGCGAGATTCGGTTCAGGAACCGTAAACGACACCTCCGCCAATCCTCCTTGGCCTATGTCCTGAACAATCATGTCGACGGGAAGCGACCGTTCGGCAAGCCGCAGAAAGATCTCACTCATCACACCAGGACGATCCGGCAGGCCGACAAGCCCCACTCTCGCCTCCTCGCGAACAACAGCCAGTCCGGTCACCAGGCTGGACGTGTGATCGGTCACATCAGCAATCAGCGTCCCTTCACCGTCTCCGTGGGCCGGTCGCACGCGGACTGGCACGCGGTATTTCTTGGCGAACTCAATCGATCTGGAGTGCATCACGCCCGCCCCGAGGCTCGCCAATTCCAGCATCTCGTCGTAGGAAATCCGCCTCAACAGTCGGGCTGATTCCACAAGCCGAGGATCTGTCGACAAGACGCCTTCCACGTCGGTGTAAATCTGGCACTCGTCGGCCTGCAACACCGCTGCCAACGCAGTCGCCGTCGTATCGCTGCCCCCGCGACCCAACGTGGTGATGTTCCGATCGTCGTCAATCCCTTGGAAGCCGGCTGCGATCACGATACGCCCCGCCTTCAACGCCTCGCGCATCCGCAACGTCGAGATGTCGATGATCCTCGCCTGCGTATGAGAGGAATCCGTGTGAATCCCGATTTGGCCACCGGTCAGGCTGATCGCCTCGGCCCCCTCAGCAGCAACCGCCATGGCCATAAGCGCCACCGACTCCTGTTCGCCGGTGGACAGCAACATGTCCATTTCGCGAGCCGAAGGCGAGTCGGTGATCTCTGATGCCAGGCCGACAAGTTCGTCTGTTTTCGAGCCCCTCGCACTCACGACCATCACCACCTGGTGACCGGCCTGCTGCAATGCCACAGCTCGTCGTGCAGCCGAACGTATTCGCTCAGCGTCAGAAACACTCGTGCCGCCAAATTTTTGCACGATCAAAGACACGGCCGAACCTATCGTTTCTGCTTCTTCACCGCTGGCCAATCCGTCAGCCGAACAAACAATTCGAGCATAGTGAGTCGTAGGCCGACTGGGCAGGTCTTGGCCTTCAGTGCGGGCCCATCATAAACAGCGGCCCGGACTCCCCACCGGGAATCCGGACCGCCACCGCCGCCTCGCCTGCTGTGTCAGGCGGCCTTGCGTTTGAAGGGGACCACTGCCGGGGTGCCGATGGCAGCGTCCAAGAATGCTCCGAACACCTGCATATCCAGCGCACTGGCCGTCGTGTTCTCCGGATGCCACTGCACCCCCAGGCAGAACCATCCCTGATCGTCCGCCTCGATCGCTTCGATCACTCCGTCGGGAGTCCGAGCGGAGACCACAAAGCCCTCAGCCGGCGATTGAATTGCCATATGATGCTGACTGTTGACCCGAATTTCCCCGGGCCCGTAAATCGCATCCACCCGGGTGCCCGGCTCAATCTCCAGAACGTGACGCAAAGTCGATTCCACCGAATCCCGATGCAGAATGGACTTGGGAACGTCCTCAGGCACGTGAGCGAACAGGCTTCCGCCGCACACGACGTTGAGGATCTGCATCCCGGCTCCGATGGCCAAGATCGGAATTCTCATGTCGACCGCCGCCTGGCACAGCCTGCGATCGAAATCCTCGCGTCGCAGGGGCATCGGTTTCGACGTCGGATGAGGCTGGATCCCCAACCGTACGGGATCCATGTCAAGAGAGCACCCGGCCAACACCAGTCCGTCGAGTTTTTTGAGCAACTGCTTCAGGTCGTCATCTTCAGCCAATGGTGGAATCAAGACCGGAAGTCCGCCACAAGCCGCGACGCTGTCGTAGTACCCGGTATTGAACCAGCTCAACGCACCGGAGCCCTGTTTTGCCGCCCGAAAGTCTCCGTTGATTCCCACCCATGGTTTTCCACTCATCGTCCAGGTTCCTTCCTGTTTTTGTGCACGTCCATGCGCACTTCCAATCGTCACCACCCGACGAACAACGCCCGGCAGCCTCCACAGAATCCCGACCCGTCCTGAGCCAGGTAACTCGTCTTCTCTCAAACGGCACCGCGCACAGTCCACTGCTACTGGACAAGCGGTCCCTGCCAGCCACGTCCTCCACAAGGGGGAGCGACGATCGACACAACAACGGCAGCGGCCGTTGGCACTCAGCTGGCATTCCTTTGCTCCTGTTCCAAAGTCGCGTCATTCGCGTCCCGGAATACGTCGGACATCCTTTGGGAACGTCCGGCCAATCACATCCTTGTGACTGACAACGAGGCTGATGCTACCTTCCCCGTTTCGATTGTCAAGAACCTGTTTTGGGTTTTTCATCACTGTCCGCGTTCAACTCCGGAGTTGGCTCAGCTCCATCCACCGGATGCCCAGTTCGGCTGTCCGGCTCCGGGAGAAACATGGCCGCCAAACCGGCAGCTCCCACAAATGGCAGGAAGACCCAAACAGCCAATTGTGGTCGACCAAGATCGTGGTAGTAAGTGGTGAACGGAGCCTCGAGAAGTCCGCCAACACCCCACGCCAATCCCATCGTGATGGCTGACGCCAACCCCGCACCCCGGGGAAAGGCTTGCTGTGCGTAGGAGACCATCGTCGGCGTGGTGCCCCACAGAACCAAACCCGTGGGAATCAAAACAGCAATCAACAACCAGGTGGGACAACCCTCCCAGCCCCAAACCGCCAACAACGGAACTCCCAGCAGAGGACACGCCACCATGAATCGCCGCTCCCAGCCTCGTGGAAACAACAACGCCAGCAACGACATCCCAACGCTGGCAGAAATCAGGAACAGTGACTGCACGCCACCGATCTCCTGTTCGTCAAAACCTCGCCCCGGCCCCGCCAACGTGAAGGCAATCACCTTACTCATTCCCATATTGGGAACCAGTCGAAACGAACAGACAACCAGCAGCGAGATGGCAAACCCGATACGGCCATCAAACATCTCTTTAACACTCACTCGTCGCGTCGGAGAAGTTTCCGTCTCAGCCCCCTCCCTGGTTCTTGCCCCCCAACACAAGACGGGGATCACGACCAGCATGGCCGGCAAAAGGTAAATCAATCCGTCAAGCCCCCATCTATCCACAACAATGCCGCTCAACAACGGCCCCAGCGACAACCCGAGCGATCCCCCCAGCATGAAGATGGCCAGGCCACGCGTGCGATTGCCGGGAAGCAGCGTTCCGGCGCGCACAGCCGCCTCGGGATGAAATGCTCCGACCGAGACACCCCCGACAATGAACAACCCACACACCAGAACCACCCGACCCGGAGCTGCCGCCACCCCGACAGCCGTGAGACATATCGCCGCCACCACGGGCCCCACCAACAACAACCATCCCATACGACGCCGTTCGCGAAGAAATCCGAAGACTCCCTGTGCCAACGAGGTCGGGAGAGAGTGGGCGAGCATCACAGCCAGCAGGCTGGTTCCGAACAGCCCGCATTCCAGCGTCAACCGCTTCCACAACGGGGACACCAGCAACGCGCTGGTATCAACGATCGTATGCAGAAACGCCAGGCAGACCAGCGGCAGATAGCGACGCATTCAGTCTGCCCGCCCGGTACGACTTCCCTGCCCCACTTCTGGATCCAGCGGATAGATCGGCCGCCGCACGTGCTGGTAATCGAAACACGAAAAATCAGGGCGATGAATCCCCGGAGTATCAGCATCGAAAATCGTCGACGCCCACGGACCGACGTCTGCTCGAAAATGGACGGCACTCTTGACCACAAGCAACCGTTTTTCGGATGGCTCAACTCCGACAATTCTCAGCATTTCCGTGTCCAGGAGCTGCATCCGCCGGCTCCCAATCACCACTTCGACCCCGCCGATCGAAAGCACCGCCATCGCGCCGAGGTCTCCGGGACACCCACGTCTCATCGGCCCGCCGAAGGTAAATTGCCCGTCGCCCAATCCGGTCACGCGTGCACTGACCACCACGGGACTGCCGTGGAACGAATCGGTCTTTCCACCAATCTCGAACTCCGCCTCACCTCCCAATCCCACCTCGTGAGCCCGAGCCGCCGTTTCCGGGTCGTACAGCACACCAACCACCCCGGACTGAAACTCTGCCGAAATCATCGCCGCCAACGCGACGGTCCCGTCGCAGGGAGCCCCTCCACCCGGGTTGTCCGAACCGTCGGCAAAAATCACCAGCCCTTCGGACTGCTCTTCGGAGAAACGCATCGCCTCCTCGATGGTCGTCAAATTCGGCTGCAGATCGTCGCGCAACCCCCACACCTGTTCGGCCAACTCGTCGGCCCGTGATTCGGCCAAGTCGGCATCGCCGTTTGTCGTCACCAGCACAGTCACACCGGCGTCCGTGATATCCGCAAACGGAAATCCCATCGCGATCGTTGCGGTCACCACCGCCGGATCCTCCTCCAGAACATGCAGCTGTTCGATCAGGCCCTGCATCGGTTGTCTCAGAGTGCACTGCATCGGCGGCATCGTCATCAGTGGCAATTGACGAAACACCTGGCACGGACTCACCTGACCGGAAATGATCTGTTCGAGAATGCCGATGGCCTCCCGACCTCGCTCATTCATATCCACGTGCGGGTAAGTGTCGTAGCCAATCAGGCAATCAGCCTTCTCCGCCATTTCCCGGGTGATGTTGGCGTGCAGATCGAGTGTCACGACCAGTGGCATCTCCGGACCCACGAGATCTCGCACACGACCGATGATCACCCCTTCCGCATCCTCGTCATCGTCGGTGACCATCGCTCCGTGCAGGTCCAACACCACGCCATCGCATGGTCTCGCGGCACTGATACGTTCAAGCAACAGACCGACCATGTGCTCGAACGCGGATTGTTCCACGCGACCGGCTGGCTGGGCTCGCACATTGATAACCGGTTCGATGTCAATCCCTCTGGCGGCCGCCTCGTCCAGATAGCCACCGTGAACTGTGCCGGTCCCCAGGTACATCTCGCGGAGCAGATCTCCGCCCTGAAGGTCATCACCACAATCGCTGTCGCGTTGAAAATCACTCAACGTTGTTGGAACGGTGGCGAATGTGTTTGTTTCGTGCTGGATTCCTCCACTGACAATTCTCATTTCACTCCCCATACCACACGACGTCCTCAGGAATTCGACACAAACGAGCAAATGGGCCATCAGCTGCCACCAATTCCTCGTATGACCCCGACTCGACAACTTGTCCTTGGTCGATCACCACAATGCGGTCGGCAGCAGTAATCGTCGACAAACGATGAGCAACAACCAGAACGGTCCGGCCAGCTGTCGCCCGCCGCACTGCCTCCTTGATCCGAGATTCGGTCGCTCCGTCCACTGCACTCGTGGCCTCATCCAGGACCAAGATCGGCGCGTCCTTCACGAGTGCACGGGCCAGCGCGATTCGCTGTTTCTGCCCACCGGAAAGCCGGATCCCACGTTCGCCAACCACCGTTTCCAGCCCATCGGGAAGGGATTCCAGGAATTCATCAGCGCCCGAGGTCCGCACCGCCTCCTCCAATTGCGCGTCGCTGACCCCTTCTCGTCCCAGCAGGAGATTCTCCCGAATCGTCCCCGCCAGCAGGAACACGTCCTGGGAGACCAGCGCCACTTGATCACGGAGCCATGACAGCGGCAGTTCGCTGACGTCAAACCCTCCCAGTCGCACAACTCCCGCAGCGGGTTCGTAAAACCGCGTCAGCAAATGACAGGCTGTCGATTTCCCAGCACCAGTGGCCCCCACGAGTGCAACCGTCTCCCCCTCTTCAACCCGAAACGACAAGTCCTCCAAGACCGGTAGATCGTCCGTGTACCGGAACTTCACGTTTTCAAAGGAAATCGTCCACTTCCGGCATTCCGGAACCGCCGCGCCCGGACGGTCGACAATCTCGGCCGGTGTATCAAGCAATTCGAACACTCGTTCGGCGCTCGCCGATGCCTTTTGCAGATTGTCCGTCAGGTTGGCCAGTCGCAGGAATGGGAGCACGATCTGCCCGAGATACATCAGGAACACCACCAGATCCGCAAAATCGACGTGCAGGCCGGCCGCCGCCGTTGAGTCGGTCGTAATCCAGCCGCCGGACCAGATGATCAAGACCAGCCCCGCACCGCTAGTTGTCTCGATCACTCCCGACGGGACAAGCGACCAACAGTTCGCATGGATGATCCGATCCCGGTATTCCAGGCTCTCGGCCTCTACTCGCCTGGCCATCGCCGCCTCCGCGCGGAATGACTGGATCACCGCCAGCCCCCCCAGGTGGTCTTGGATCCGACCACTGACCTCGGCAAACCGGCTGCGGACGCCGCGCCACATGTTCCGGGTTCGCCGGGCGATCACATACACCAACGTCGCGATCACCGGCAACGGAGCCAGAGCGACCAAAGCCAATTGCCAGTTGATCACCAACAGCACCACGCTCATGGTCACCGGGATCACAATGGCCAACAGCGATTCCGGGATTCCGTGAGCAATGTAGTCCTCGATCGCCGCCACATCGCCCATTGTCCGCGCGACCAGATTCCCCGAGTGTCGGCGATTCAGATAGGCAGGAGACATCTTCTGCAGGTGCCGGTAAACCGACAACGACAGGCGGTGCAACGCGCGATAGGCCGCGATGTGCGAACTCAAGCCATAGAGATAGCGGGTGATGCCGCGTAACAGATACACAACGCCGACGGCCCCTCCAAGAAGCCAGAAACTCCCCGCGGCCGCCGGGTCGCGCAGCCAAAACAGCATCTCCCGTATCAACAGCGGAGGGATGATGCCCAGGGCGGTGAACCCCAGGCCGCAAGCGACCGAACAGAACATCAGGCGACGGTCGCCGGCGAGCGTTTTCCAGATCCGAGAGACGAACTGCACGTTGACGAGACTCCTTCCGCGTCGAGTCTGCCAGATTGCCCTTCGCCCATCAACAAAGCCCCACCCTCTTTGTCCCGTTGCAATCCGGCAGTCGCCCCTCCATTCTGTGCCTTCCCATCCCTCCTCGTGAGCCGCGACGGAAACCACATTCGCGTGCACTCCCTCCAGTTCGACTCCCTGTCAGAAAACGACACCCAACGCCTCGGCTTGGCACTCGGCCGGGCAGCGTCACCGGAAACCGTCGTGGCACTTTGCGGGGAAATGGGATCCGGCAAGACTCGATTCGTGCGTGCGGTCGTCGAAGGCCTGGAGGGATCGCCGACGGATGTCAGCAGCCCCACCTTCGTACTGCTTCAGCAGTATTCCGCACGTCTCCTGGTACACCACGTCGATGCTTACCGGCTGACGTCTGAAACCGATTTTCTGGACCTGGGCCCCGAGGAATGGCTTACGGGCCCTGGTGTGGTTTTGATCGAATGGGCGGATCGCATCAGCAACTGCCTGCCGGAGGACCATCTGGACGTCTCGATCACCTCTACCGGTGAGACGTCAAGGCGGTTCGCACTCACCGCCACCGGACCCAAGTCACGCGGACTCCTGGACCAACTGCCCGGTTCGTAGGAACCCGATGCCCGGGTCTTCGGCCCAGGTCGAGCCGACTAGTGATCGTGGCCGGCATCCGGTTCTGTGACCGGAGCGGGACAGCATCGTGCGCAACAGCCAGTCAACTGAATCGCGCCGCAGACGAACATCACGGTGAACAGCGCTGTCACGTAGACCATCTTCTCGATGTAACCGTTGACCTCGAGACCGAGAACAACTTCGGCCTCCGGCACAACCTGTTGCCAGATGATCACCATCACCACGCCGACCAGGACCACGCCCAACCAACCTCCCTTGAGAATGACCTGTCTCAGCCGCGTCCAATCGACGGCGAACAGCCAGAACAGGGACCACACCAGGATGGGCAGTACCGGCGCAGAGAAAACCTCCGTCGCGAGAACCGTCAGGATCTGCTTCAGCCCCAGCAGAATCTGCCCCACCGCGTCAACGAGATTTTGCAGCGGCCCCAACTCGACCACACCGGCCTCGATCATTCCAATCATGTCGTGTGTTTCCTGTTCGTCCAGCGTCTGGACAACTCGTCAAATGGTCCGAGGTCACCTTCCAAGTAACACATCGCCATCGTCCCCGCCAGCCCTCTGATGGCTCACACCCCTTCCAATGACACCTCAAGCCGGTCGGCCAGTTCGCTGATTTGCCGCCAGGTTTCTTCCGGGACTTCGATCCCGTCGGCCAACCGTTGGTCTCGACGTCGCAGTTCAATTTCTCCCGGCATGAGAATCTCGTCCACTCCCGGTTGTCTTTCTGCCGCCTTGATGTGAGCGATGTACTTCGCAACGAGCTCCTGGTAGGCATCCAGTTCGATGAACGTGGCGATATCGACGAGGTACATCCACACCCCGTTGGTTCCGGGAGGAAGATCGGTGCGGCAGATCCCAAAGCCCGACAGCATTCCCCCAAATACGTCGATCATCACGCTGAGCCCGTAACCCTTGAATCCGAGGTTCCCTCCGAGTGGAAGAATCGCACCTCCCGGGTCAGCGTAATAGGTCGACGGATCGGTCGTCGGTTGTCCCTGGGCATCAATCAACTGCCCCTCGGGGACCGGCACGCCTTTCTGGAATGCGACGCGGACCTTGCCCTCGGCAGTCGCGCTGGAGGTCATGTCGAGAACCATGGCGTCGTCGCCCCAAGGAGCAGCAATCGTGATCGGGTTGGTCCCCATCCGCCCCTGGATTGCTCCATAGGGAGCGACGCCTCCGCTAGCCGGGCCGTTGACGACCATCATCGCGGCGAACTTCTCGAGCGCTGCCTGCTGTGTGTAGGACCCCAGCCGGCCCACGTGGTTGCAATTCCTGATGAAAATCGTCGCCGTCCCGGCCTGCCGAGCTTTCTCTTTGCCCAGTTTGAGCGCCTCGGAGGCAACAACCTGGCCGAAATTGAAATGGCCATCGATCAACAAAAACGCGTCCCCTTCCTTGAGAATTTCCATTTCCTGTCCCGGACAGATCACCTTCTTCTCGATGTAGTCCACGTACTGCATCAATCGCATAACGCCATGACTGTCGTGTCCGACAAGGTTGGCGCCCTGGAGTTCGAGAGCCACAACACTCGCCTCCTGTTCGCTTGCCCCGGCCCCCTCCAACACCCGTTTGGCAACCGCACCCAATTGTTCTGCGCGAAAGGTCGGCATCTTCTCGTAACCCTCGTCGGTGATCCTCGGAAAACCGCTGTTTTCGGACACGCGGCAGCGGTCGATGAAGGCGACAGGATACCACCTCCGACCGGGACCGTCGATTCACCGGTTGATCACGGACACGGCTGGGGTTAAAGTCCCGCCACGATGCAGAGGATCCCCTACCGCGTCGAGCTGGACCTGTTTTCTGGACCGCTTGACCTTTTGCTCTACCTGGTTCGTCGCAACGAACTTGACGTCCGCAACTTGCTTGTCTCCCAGGTGGTCGAACAGTTTCTCGAGTACCTGGAAATCCTCAAGGCCATCGATCTCGACATCGTCGGGGACTTCATCGTGATGGCCGGTGCCCTGGCCGAATACAAGAGCCGCCTGGTCCTTCCACAACAAACCGAGGACTCCGAACCGGACCTCGACGACGAAACCGGCATCGATCTGATTCCACAGATCATTGAATACCGCAAGTTCAAGGAAGCAGCACGGTTGCTCGAGGACCGGGCTGCGGAGTGGCAAGAACGATTTCCTCGCCTCTCTGACGACCGCCCACCTGCCAGGCGTGACGTGTCGCAGGACAAGATCAAGCACGTGGAACTCTGGGATTTGGTCAGCGCCCTCAGTCGTGTGCTGAAACTCCAGGACGCACAAGAACAATCCCACATCCGTTACGACGACACACCGATCCCGGTCTACATCGAACGAATTGGCCAACGGGTCCGCTCCGAAAAAAAGGTGGCCTTCACCTCCTTGTTCGACAACGAGACGCTCCGCAGCAAAATCATCGGGATGTTCTTGGCCATCCTCGAGCTTCTTCGGCATCACAGCTTTCGGGCCGCCCAAGAAACCGAATATGGCGAAATCTGGATTCTGCCGCCCCTTGCCCCGCCCGCCGACGAATCCGACACAGACGATCCGAACGCGGCCGGCGTTCCGACATCGAACGATCAGCCCGCCGAAGGTTGAACGGGCCGACGACCGCCCGGTACTGCACATGCCCGATTTCCAACTCGTGAGCGATTTTGCTCCGGCAGGGGACCAACCCCACGCCATTGACGCATTGCTGGACGGATTCCGGAGCGGACGACGCGAGCAGGTACTGATGGGCGTCACCGGTTCGGGCAAGACGTTCACGATGGCCAACGTCATCGCTCGTCTCAATCGCCCCGCGCTGGTCCTCTCTCACAACAAAACCCTCGCCGCCCAACTCTACAGCGAATTCCGCGAGTTCTTTCCCCACAACGCCGTCTCCTACTTCGTCAGCTACTACGACTACTACCAGCCGGAGGCCTACATCCCGCAACGTGACATCTACATCGAAAAAGATGCTTCCATCAACGACGAAATCGACCGCCTGCGACTCCAGGCCACCAGCGCCCTGGTCAGTCGACGTGACGTCGTCGTCGTCTCCAGCGTCAGTTGCATCTACGGCCTGGGATCCCCCAAGGACTATCTGGAGATGATGGTCCCATTGGCCGTCGGTGGCACCATTGACAGAGACGACATGCTGCTCAAGCTCGTCGACATCCAGTACGACCGCAATGACGTCGAACTCACCCGAGGAAAATTTCGGGTCCGAGGTGACGTCGTGGAATGCTGGCCGGCCTACGAGGAATTTGCCTACCGCATCGAGCTTTGGGGAGACGAGATCGAAACGCTCTCATGGATCGACCCGTTGACCGGTGAAGAGCTGCGACGCGAGGAGGCCATGTACATCTACCCCGCGAAGCACTTTGTGCTTCCGCCGGAACGGATCGAGACCGCTGTCCAGGAGATCCAAGCCGAACTGGACACACGGCTCGAGGAACTCAAGAACGGCGGAAAACTGCTTGAAGCCCAGAGGTTGTCCGCACGGGCCCGATACGACATCGAGTTGATCCGCGAAACCGGTTTCTGCCCGGGGATCGAAAACTACAGCCGCGCCCTGGACGGACGAAGTCCCGGTGAACCACCTCACACTCTGCTGGACTTCTTTCCTGATGATTTCCTGCTGTTTGTTGATGAGTCACATGCCACGATTCCCCAGGTCCGGGGAATGTTTGCCGGCGACCACTCTCGCAAAACCACCCTGGTGGAGCATGGGTTCCGATTGCCCATGGCCCTGGACAACCGTCCACTTCGGTTCGACGAATTCGACACCCGTCGTGGTCAATCCGTCTTCGTTTCCGCCACGCCAGCCGATTGGGAACTCGAGCAGACCGGTGGAGAAATCGTTCAGCAGATCATCCGCCCCACCGGGCTGGTGGACCCCACACTGCACATCGTCCCGGCACGAGGCCAAGTCCCTCACCTGGTCGAACAAATCCGAGAACGGGCAGAACGCAACGAAAGGGTTCTTGTCACCACACTCACCAAGCGGCTTTCCGAGGATCTCACCCGATTCCTCAGGGAAGAAGGCATACGCGCGGCATGGCTGCACTCGGAACTGGATGCCATCGAGCGGGTAACCATCCTGCGCGGCCTTCGAGAAAAGACTCACGACGTCGTGGTCGGCGTGAATCTCCTCCGCGAAGGCCTCGACCTCCCAGAGGTGTCACTGGTCGCCATTCTCGACGCCGACAAGGAAGGATTTCTCCGCAGTGCCACCAGCCTGATCCAGACCATCGGCCGCTCAGCCCGCCACGTGAACGCCGAAGTGATCCTCTACGCCGACATGGTCACCAACAGCATGCAACAGGCGATCGACGAAACCAACCGGCGTCGAGAGCGGCAGGTTGCCTACAACATCGAGCACGACATCACTCCCGAGTCGATCCGAAAGGCCATCCGTAAAGGAATTGAAGAGGAGGTTGAAGCCAGGCAGTTGGTACAAAAGACCTCTGGGACCAACACCGAAGAAGCCTTTGTTTCTCAGGAGATGCTTAAGGATCTCGAAACCGAAATGCTCTCGGCGGCACAGGCGTTGGAATTCGAACGTGCAGCCGAAATCCGAGACCGCATTGCCGACATCAACGAGGGCCGCACCGGCTCGAACAGCGACCGGCCCTCCGCTTCCCCGAACCGCCGTCGCGGCCGAAAGGGACGCGGTGGCCGCATCCCCAAGCCCGAACGTCCGTGACCCGATCGGGAATCAGGGCCCCGATGCGTCGGCTTCCGTACTCTGGCGGTACCACTCCATGGTGTGCGCCATACCGTCGACAAAATCTACCGACGGTTCATAACCCAGTTCGCGCCGCGCCTTGCCGATATCGAAGTCGAGATTCAGGCCGAGAAATTTGATGCGAGCACCGGAGAGCAGCGGAGCTTCCTGCTTGCCCAGCAGCTTCCAGGTGGTCTCCATCACCGTGGCCAGCATCTTGGCCACTCCCAACGGGACCGTTTTTGTCGGTTCCTCAAGGCCCGCTCCACGGGCAATTGTCCCGATGAACTCCCGCTTTGTTACCAGCCTGGAATCGGTAATGTTGAAGACCTCTCCGAGGACGTCGTCACGAGCAATTGCCAGGAAAACGGCATCCACGAGGTTGTCGATGTAGACATTGTTCAGCAGTTGTTCGCCGGAGCCGAGATATTTGAATCCACCGGTTGCCAAACGTTCGATCAACCGGGGAATCACGGTCCGGTCCCTTGGTCCGTAGACGAAGCCCGGCCGCAGAACGACCAGCGGAAATGCCCCGCCTGTGAACCGTTTCCGGGCCAGGTCCTCGCTCTCAACCTTCGTCAACGTGTAACCGTCAATCCCTTCCCGGTCCGGAGGCTCGGTTTCATCGGTGCCGTGATGATCCCGCGCGGCGTAAACTCCCAGGGAACTGATATGGACGAATCGCTTGAGGCTGCCATTTTCACAGGCTGCGTCGATCAGGGCCTCAAGGCCTGTCACGTTCACGTCTCGGTAACCCTCCACGGGCCCCCAGTCCCCAACCTTCGCAGCACAGTGAACGACAACTGTCACTCCCTGAACCGCTCGGACCAGAGAATCCGGATCGGTCATATCCCCGGCGACCACCTCCACGCCGGCGTCGGCCAGCCATTTCGCAGCGTCCGGATTCCGAACGATCACCCGCGTGGAAATCCCCAAGCGATTGGCACGTTCGGCCACATGACTGCCCACCAAACCGGTGGCACCGGTCACCAGCAGACAATCTCCGGTCCCCAATTCCATCGTATACTCCTCGTTCACGCCTGTTTTCGGCCGGCAATCACCTGGACTTCAACCCAAAAAGATCGATCCCCGCCACTTCCGAAACGACCGAAACCACCGCCGACGTCGCTTCGGGCCGCCCCAATCGCCTGATGGCCGCAGCCAGGTTCTGGCGACTCGATTCCGACCGTAGCAGCCCCCCTACCTCATCGGCCAGCTCCGCAGCAAGTGCCGTAGCGTCGGCTGTCTCCTGAACCATCCGCGCGGCACCGCGATTGACGTACCATTCAGCATTGGCTCGTTGGTGATCGTCAGTGGCAAACGGAAAGGGAACCAGCACGACCGCCACCCCCTCACAGGCGATTTCCGCCAGCGTCGTCGCTCCGGCCCGGGCCACCACCAGCTCGGCTCGTGCCAGCCATTGCGGAGGATTGTCCAGAAAAGGCGTCACCCGCGCATTCCAACCCGCCGATCGATAAGCCAATTGCACTTCTTCCACATCCCCCGCCCCACACTGGTGGACAACGTCCCACGGGCCTCCTGCCGCTTCGATCATCGACAGTGCGGCCGGCACCGCCGCGTTCAGCGATCTTGACCCTTGGCTCCCTCCCAAAACCAGCAACAACGGCTTGCCGGTGTCCTGCTGACCGATTCGCGAAGAGTTGCGGACAGGGTTTCCCGTCCATCGGCAGGTTCCGGACAGGGGCAAGGCGGACTGGGTCTCTTCGTACGCCAGGCACACACGTTCGGCACGACGACTCAACCAGCGCGTCGCCCGTCCGGGAATCACGTTCTGCTCCAACAACGTCACCGGAACCCCGAGCCGTTTTGCTGCCAGTACCGTCGGCACACTCGCGAACCCCCCCAGCCCGATCACGGCAGTCGGACCGAACTGGTCCACGACCTCCAACGCCCGGCGAAAGGCCCCCCACGCACCGACCAACGATCGCAGCGGCCGCCGCCGCAAATCGGTTGTAGAAACCGCTGGAACGCAGAAGAAGTCGTATCCTCTCGAGGCCACCTCGTCCCGCTCCAGGTCCGTCCCGGTACCGACGAACCCAATACGATCTGCCACTTCCGACAACGTCTCCGCTACCGCAATCCCCGGAAAGAGGTGGCCACCGGTGGCACCACCGGCAAACAGGAACGACACGGGCGACTTCATGATTTGGAACTGCAACTGAGCAGCGATGGCTAACGGATCTTCAAACTGGCGACAGCCACTACGGCCAGGACAACTGACCCGATCCAAAAACGGACCACAATCTTGGACTCGCTCTCACCACGGAAGAGCAGGTGATTGTGAAGCGGGCTGCAGGCAATCACTCGGCGGCCGAGAAGCCGGAACGACGCGACCTGAAGAATCACGCTGATGGTCTCGATGACGAACACCCCTCCCACGACAACCAACAGCAGTTCCTGCCGAGTCACAAGGGCCACCAACCCGAGCAGCGCACCAATTGGGAGGCTTCCTGTATCGCCCATGAACACCTGGGCGGGATGGCAGTTGAACCACAGAAACCCCAACATCGCTCCCACCAGGGCTCCCATCACGATGGTCATCTCGCCCGCCCCGGACACAAACGGAATACTCAGGTATTCGGCAAGCACGCGATGACCGGCCAGATAGCTCAGTGCGGCAAATGCTGCAGACGCCACGACCATGCATCCACTGGCCAGTCCGTCGAGTCCGTCAGTCAGATTGACCGCGTTGGAACTGCCCACGAGGACCAGGACCGCCCAAGCCACAAACCCGCCGCCCAGCCAGACGCCGACATTGCCGATTGGCCAAATCAGTTCCAGGCCACGTGGATGTTCCGCCAACACGCCATAAAGCGCCCACGACACCCCCAGTGACATGACAAGTTGAACACCGAACTTCCTTTTTGCCGACAACCCGTTCTGTCTGCTGCTCAGTTTGATCCAATCGTCAACACCGCCGAGGACGGCAAAACCCACCGACACCACCAGGGCCAGTTGGACGAACGCGTTTCCCAGGTCCCCCCACAGCAGGACCGAAAACACAATCGCCGCCACGATGAACAGACCACCCATCGTCGGCGTGTCATTTTTTTCCGCGTGGAGTTGATTGAGTTGTTCCGAGTCACTCGCCACCCGTTCCCGAAACCTCTTCCTCAGCCAGCCAATCGCAACCGGCCCCAGCAACAATGCCAACAGGAAAGCCGTGACGCTGGCCAGAGCGGACCGCGCCGTCAGGAACACGCGGCTGTCACCGGACGTATGTGCCCCGACACTCTCGAGCAGCGGTTCCACGCGTTGAAACAACCAGAACAGCATCAGCAATCCACCTCTCGCAACTGTTGGACAACCCGTTCCATCCGGGACCGCCGCGACCCCTTCACCAACAGCGTGTCTCCCGGTTGCATCCAACCAGGCAGCGCATCCAGCAATGCATCCACCGAAAGACAAATCCGGGTGGTTTCGCGTGACATGCCGGCTTCAATTGCCGCCTCCACCGTGAATTCCGCCCACCGACCGGCTGCCCACAATTCATCTATCCCATCACCACCGCCGACTGCCGCCCCCACCTCGGCATGACACGCCTCAGAGTGCGACCCCAGTTCGGCCATGTCACCCACCACCAGCACTCGACGCCCCACCGTGTTCCACTCTTTCAGCAACTCGCAGGCGGCAAGCATCGACTCCGGACTCGCGTTGTAGCTGTCGTCGATCACGGTTCCCTGTGAGGTCTGTTCCACACGGCAACGCCCGGCGTCGGTTCGAAAAGACGCCAGGGCAGTCGCCGACTCGCTGTCGCTGACCCCCGCCCAACGACCAATGGCCACGGCCGCCACTGCTGCACGCACGAAGTGTCGTCCGGCGACAGAGAGTTCAAACCGCTGACCGGTCACATCGAAACGCAACATTCCCGAATCATGCTCGACATCCGTTGCCACGATGTCGGCATCCGTTTCCACTCCAACGGTCACCACCTGCACATCTCGAGGCAAACGGGGCAACCGTGGGCGACATTCTGCCGGAATCACTGCCAGCCCACCGGGCTGGACAGAACCGACAAGCTGCATTTTTTCTCGGCACAACTCCTCCGCCGAGCCGAAACCGCGAAGGTGTGCCCGCCCGACACCGGTCAGCACGGCCACCCGTGGCCGAACCAACTGTGCGAGTGGCTCGATTTCACCAAGACCCGATGCGGCCACTTCAATGACAGCAAACCGGTCCTCCACACCGATTTCCAACAAGCTCAGCGGCACACCAACGTGGTTGTTGTAGTTCTGCGGACTCTGTAGCGAGCGTCCCGCAACCGACAACACCGTGTGAATCATCTGGCGAGTCGTGGTCTTCGCAAAACTGCCGGTAACCGCAACCCGCTCAGCGGAACTCTGGTCACGATTCCACTCAGCCAGGCGCCACAACGCGTCCAGCGACTCCTCAACCTGCACGCATTCGAGACCATCACACACAACGCCGTCCCGCTCCACGACTGCCGCCGTGGCTCCAGCACTCGCCGCTTCCGGCAAAAACTCCTCACCGTGATGGAAGCGGCCGGGAAGAGCCACGAACAGGTCACCGGGCCGCACGCTCCTCGAATCGGTCACGACCCGTCCGATCTGTCTTGTTCCAGCCGACGCCAAACCCCCACCATGACGACCAATGGTCCCGTCGACAGCTTCAGCGAGTTGTTCGAATTGAATGGGAATCATCACACTTGGACCGATACGCTTTTTCAGGCACCGACTCGATCTGACCACGCTGCACCATGCAGTGTTTTCCGGACCACTTCGCGATCGTCGAACCGCAACCTGCGACCTCCGATTTCCTGGTACGTCTCGTGTCCCTTGCCAGCGACCAGGATGGCGTCACCCTCGCGGGCCAGCCCGATTGCTTCGACAATCGCTTCCTGGCGATCCTCGACCACGACCGGCGTCCCCCCGCCCTTGGCCACCCCTTCAGCAATGGCGGCCAAAATGCGACGGGGGTCTTCGCTGCGAGGGTTGTCACTGGTGACGATGCAGATGTCCGCCCCCTCGGCAGCCGCCTCGCCCAGCATGGGTCGCTTCGTCCGATCTCTGTCTCCTCCGGCACCAAACACACAGATCACCCGACCGGGTACCACACGTCGCAATGCCCCCAGGCATCGACGCAATGACTCCTCGGTGTGTGCAAAATCCACGAACACGTCGAATGGTTGACCGCATTGCACCGATTCCAGTCGCCCGGGCACCCACGTCAGCGCGCCGATACCCGACGCAATCGCCGATTCCGGAACGCCCTGCCCAACAGCCACGGCCGCGGCGGCCAGACAGTTCATCACGTTGTGCCGACCGACCAGCCCGGTCGTCATTTCGACCGATTCGACTGCCGCTCCGCTTGCCTCTGTCCACTGCAGACAGAAACGGGTGCCCGACACCGATTCGTCAACGATGCGAGCGGTGAAATCTGCGTCCGCACAGATCCCAAAAGAGACACACCTCCGGCCGGCAACCCGCCCGGAATCCATTGAGCAGACCATCTCGTGAATTTGCGGATCGTCGGCATTGAAGACGATCTCCCCTGTCGGGGCACAAAGATCGACGATTCGTGATTTGGCTGCTGCGTAGCTGTCCAGGTCGCCGTGATAGTCAAAGTGGTCCTGCGTGAGATTTGTGAGGATGGCGACCTCCAACTCGACACCCGCGGCCCGATCCTGGTCCAGTGCATGGCTCGAGAGTTCGAGGGCGGCGTGCGTGGTCCCACGGGCCACCATGGCGGCCAGCCAGGATGCCAACGCCGCCGGCCCCGGCGTCGTCAGGTGGGCTTGTTGCGTATGCCCCCCGTCGTCGTACTCAATAGTGCCCAGCAACCCGCTCGACTGTCCCGCGGCTTGCCAAATGGATCTCAACAACCAGGCCACCGTGGTCTTGCCATCGGTCCCGGTGATCCCGGCCAATTTGAGCCGACCGCTGGGATCGCCGGCCAGAGCCTGGCAGAGCCGAGCGTAGCCCGCGCGGACGTCATGAACGACGCACTGGGGCACTGCGGCCGTCGAAACGGGGTGCGGAACCAACAACGCCTCGGCACCTTGTTCCAAGGCCGCGTTGACATAATCCACTCCGTCGTGACGCGTGCCACGTACGGCGGCAAATAACGAACCCGGCTCACACGAGCCGCTCACGTCGGTTGCCTCGCGCACTCGGATGTCACCACATCCCACGAAGCTTGCCGATGGAAACAGCCGCCTGAGACTGACGGTTACCGGTTGCCAGAGACCACGTGTCCTCACCGCTGCGGGGCCTCCCTGCCCCTGTTCACACCATCACACCGACCGGGTCGACGTGAGGTCCGAGTTCAGCTTTTCGCGCGGATTCTGGTTATATCCCGTCGATTGTCAACCCGGTTTGCGATCCGATCGACTGCCACGACCATCGACGCCACCGGCCCTCCCCGGTAGGCTCGGGACATCCCCACCCCGGAGGACGTCTCATGACCAGTTCTGAGCACCGCTACCCCGAAATCTGTGTTTCCGGACCGCCCCGGGAACTGGGTCGACAGATCGGCGAAGCCACCGGCGAACTCATCCGCGGGTTTTGTGCCATCGCCATGGAACGAGTCAACAAAACCGCCGTTGTGAGCCGGGCCGAGGCCGATGCTGTAGCCGGGCGTTGCCTGGAATTGACTCGAGAATACAACGAGCCCCTGATCGAAGAACTCGAAGGCACCGCCGAAGCCGCCGGTGTCCCGTTGCTGGACCTGATGCTGCTCCAGGTCCGTAACCAGTTGACAGCCGAAGCGGAATCCGCCTGTACGTCCATCTCGCTTCAACCGGGCGTCGTCGCTCAGAACTGGGACAACGACCCCGAACTGGACCCCTTCACCGTGGTGTTGACAAGACATCCCGATGGCCGGCCATCGCTGACCACACTGACCCAGGCCGGGCTGATCGCCTACATCGGGTTCAACGACAGTGGGCTGGGCGCCTGTCTCAACACGCTACCGGCCCCCACGCGGATTCACGGCGTCCCTCACTACTTCACCCTCAGGGACCTCTACGAACAGACCAACCTTGACGATGCAGTCTCATCCATCAAACGTGCCTCACGGGCGATTCCTGCCAACATCATTCTCACCACCCCGCAGGGACCAGCGAACATGGAGGTCACGATCGACGACGTCCATGTTCTCCGGCCCGACAACGGCCACAGACTCACTCACACCAACCACTGCCTGCACCCCGATCTCGTTCCGATCAACCAACGTTTCCCGGAGTTGATCCAGTCGCACTCGCGAAAACGTCGAATCGACACGTTGATCCCGTCTTCACCGGTGTCGGATACTGCTGAGCACACCGTTGACCTGGATCCCATCAAGACGGCCCTCAGAGACCATGACGGTCATCCGAGATCGATTTGCCGCCACGCCAATGACGACCCGGAAACCGGGTTCTGGAGCACTGTCTTCTCGGTCATCATTGAACCCGAAGCGCAACAGATGCATGTCACCCGAGGCACACCGTGCGACCGGCCCTACGAGGTGTACGCCATGGGCACCCGCTGATCCCGGGATTCTTTTCGGACTACGGGTCCCTTTCGATCCGCAACACCGACCCGTTGCGGCGTGCTCTCACTCCGCCGGGAAGATCGACAGCCGTCCCTTCCCGAACAAGGTTTGACAGGGCCCTCCAGTGAGCAAAGCTCATCCCCTGGCGCGGCCATTCCTGAGAACACCACAGTTCCATCACCATCGCCCTGACCATTGGTTCGGGAACGCCCGCCAATCTCTCAAGGTCCAGCCGCACAAGTGATGGTGATTTCTGGAGGACGCAAGTCTGTGCAAGTCGTCTGACAGCTTCGTCGACGATTCCCAACGCTTCTGACGACAACCGGGAGACCCTCACCAGGGCCTCCTTGACTTGCGGGTTGTAATCACGTTCGAGCACTGGCAGCAATTCATGCCGAATGCGATTTCGTGTCCATCGCGTTTGGCGATTTGTCGCATCCTCACGCCACGACTGGCCCAACGAGTGCAGCCACCGTTCCACCGCAGCGCGACTGATGTCCAGTAGTGGACGCCACAATTCCAGGCCGTCTTGAAGAGGTTGCCGGTCCGACATTCCAGCCAAACCCTTCAATCCGGTCCCACGCAAAAGGTGATGCAACACCGTTTCCACCTGGTCGTCGCGGGTGTGTGCTACCGCAACCCCCCTGCAACCATTCCGCACCGCCATTTCAGCCAACGCCCCATAACGCTCGCGGCGAGCGGCTTCCTCTGAAACCTGATCGCCCAGGTCCACCCGGATCTCCTCGTGCTGCACTCTCAATGATCTCGCAAGTGACGCCACCCATTGGGCGTCCTCATCGGATTCCACATCTCGGAGTCCGTGGTTCACGTGCCCGACAACGATCCGTGATTCGGGAATTCCGTCCGCGGCAACCATCGCCGTCAGCAAGGCGACGCTGTCGGCACCGCCGGAAACTCCCACAAGAACCGACGTCGGCGCGGAATCAAGTCCTGCCCACCAACAAGACACGTGCACCGACAGGGGACTTCCAGAAGAATTGTTTCCCGTCATGTTCAGGCGTTTCTCCGCTTTGGCCGGCTTGACGGGCGTTTCACGCGATCCGTGCCAACCGTTGACCGAACGTCGGCCTGTGGTAGGATGACTGCAACAATCAATTTTGAACAAGATAGCGGTCCGGTCAACGACTGGTACCCCACAGGACACTGCTGCTTCGTCGTTTCTTGCTGTTCCTCTTGGGCATCCCCCATGACGGCCTATCCCGTTGAGCCACCGAACTGGTGTTTCGCTGCGTTGGCCCTGAGCCTGCTGGCGACCTGCCTACTCGACGGCGCCGTCCTGAATCGCCGACCCATCAACCGTCTACGAGGAGTTTTTCTCCTCCGGACGTTGCTTGACTCGGCCCCCGAGTGGATCCACTGCTCCCCTGTCCACCCGATCCCGCACCTGAGCACATGTTGTGGCGGAAGACGGCGGGCAAACGTGGAGGTTCACCGCCGGTGAACATCGGCTTCAGGCCGACGTGAGACGCAGACGATGACCGTGCTCCTGGTGGGTCCCCTCGGTGACCGCCCGTGGGAGTCGATTATGCCCTTGGCGCAAGTCGAAAACTTCACCGCCGGTGCCATCGCGGTTGGATCATTGGTGATCGGAGCCGCCGCTTTCTGGTTTCTCGAACGCACCCGGCAATCCGCTGCAAATCAACGCCGTGATGACATCCTCCGGGACGCAGAGCGCGAGGCGGAGACCGTCAGAAAAGCGGCTGAACTGTCCGCTCGAGAGGAATTGCTGACAAAGCGTTCTGAACTCGACGCCGAAAACAATCTTGTCCGAGAAGAACTGAATCAGCGGGCCGCGGAGTTGGATCGCCGCGACCACACACTCAACGAACAACAGGACGGGTTCAAGAAGCGTGAGCGAATGTTGGAGGGCACACAAAAGAACCTCGCCGAACGCCAGAAGGTAATCGATTCACGCGAGGTCGAGCTTGAGCGTGTCCTGCAGGACGAACAGGAACAACTCTACAAGATCAGCGGGCTGGAAGCGGACGCTGCCAAGGAGATGTTACTCGATCGCCTTGAGCGAACCCTCAAACAGGACACTGGTGCCCTGCTCCTCAAACACGAAGCTGCTCTCAAGGAGAAGCAGGAGGAAATGGCACGGGAAATCGTGGGGATGGCCGCCCAACGTTGTGCGTCGACTCACACCTCCGAGATGACCGTTTCAACCGTCGATATCCCCAACGACGAGATGAAGGGGCGAATCATCGGCCGAGAAGGCCGGAACATTCGCGCTTTCGAAAAGACCACCGGAGTCGACGTCATCGTCGATGACACCCCTGGTGTTGTCGTCGTCAGCGCGTTCGACAAGGTGCGGCGGGAAACCGCTCGTTTGGCTCTTGTCAAACTCATTCAGGACGGCCGAATCCACCCCACCCGAATCGACGAGGTGGTCGCGGAAACCGAGAAGGAGATGGACGCCCATATCAAGAGGCTCGGCCAGGAAGCCTGCCAGGAGATCGGTGTCAATGACCTGCACGAACGCCTGGTGCACCTGATGGGCCGCCTGCATTTTCGCACCAGTTACAGCCAGAACGTCCTCAAGCATTCACTCGAGGTCGCCGTGATCACCGGCCTCATCGCCGAACAATTTGGACTCGACGCCCAACTCGCCCGACGGTGCGGCTTTCTTCACGACATTGGCAAGGCCGCGGACCACGAGATGGAGGGAGGCCATCCCGCCGTGGGTGCCGAATTGCTGAAGCGTTATGGCGAAGGCGAAGAGGTCGTCCATGCCGCCGCGGGTCATCATGACGACATCCGTGTCGACTACATCTTTACGGTCCTGGTCGCTGCCGCCGATGCGGTTTCAGCCGGACGGCCGGGCGCACGACGGGAATCACTGGAACGGTACGTTCGGCGACTGGAAGAACTCGAAGCGCTCGCTTGCGGATTTCCGGGCGTCCGACAGGCATACGCCGTCCAGGCCGGCCGTGAAGTTCGGGTGATCGTGGATTCCGGTAAAGTCAACGATCGGGAAGCCATCGCCATGAGCAAAGAAGTCGCCAAAGCCATCGAGGATACGATGACCTATCCGGGCGAAATACGGGTCACCGTGCTCCGGGAGACGAAGGTGGTCGAGTACGCGAGATAGCCTCGAGAATCGTTTCTCTCACCAACGGCCCCATCTTCGGGTGAGCAGGCTCGATGTCGACCCGTAAGCCGGCCGACTGAAGCGCGGACGTTGCCGTTGGTCCAACCGAACCGACCAGACAACTCGCCGCCGACTGCCTCCAGGCGTCCTGGAGCCCAAGACGTTCAGCCACGGCCAACACATTGGCCAACTGATGGGCGCTGGTGAACAGCAAGACATCGAACACGCCCGCAACCGTGTCACGAATCCCCTGTTCCATTGGCCGTGTGTCCTCCGGAAGGCTCCATCGGTACACCGGAACCGGCATCACCCGACCTCCGCGTTGCGCAATCGCGTCGTAAAACACATCATTGGGGACTCCATACTCCTGAACGGCCACGCAACGGTCTTGCACGGCGTCAAGCCGTTCCAGTTCGGGCAGCAGTTCCTCCCACGTGTTGGGTTCAGCAGCCCGGCCATCAATCCGAACACCCCACGATTTCAGCACCGCAGCCGGTTTCGGCCCCCGAACAATGACCGTGCACCGATCCAGAAGTTGCACCAATTCGGTGATGGAACACTCTCCGGCCACTGATTCCGCCAATGTCTTGGCTCCCACGCCGGTCAGGAACACCACCGTGTCGACCTGTCCCTTTCGCAGTGAATCCACGAACGCCAACGCTTCCCGGTTGTCAGAAAGCGGAGTCTCCTGCATGGATGCGACGACAGTGGGACGACCACCGTGACGTATGATCAGATCGGCCATCTCTCGTTGACGACGACTCTCGAAACTCAGAACGCTGGGCGTGTCAACACTTCCCACTTCGCTGCGCCTCCCCTACTCGCCGATACTCCGACACATTCATCCTAACCACCTCCTGTCGACGCCGTCATCATTCAGCCTGCCCGTCATCTGCCGCCTTGACCGTTCGCCGGAACCCGCCGTATCCTGCCTGCCATCGCATTTCCACTTCCGTCGACAGATACACTCGCCATGTCCACTACCGATTCCTCCCGACAGCCCGAGCCGCCCAGCGAGTGGCCCGAGGCCTCTTTCCGCGAACTCGTCACAATGTGCACCTCTCCGGCCCTGATGGGACTGGGAATCGTTCCCGCTCCCGGGCAGGATGAGCCGGCCGTTGATCTCCCTCTGGCTCGCCATTTCATTGATCTCCTCGCATTGCTGGACGACAAGACCGGCGACCGACTCGACGCATCAGACCAGGAAGCGCTGGATCAGTCACTCCATGAACTGAGGATGGCATTCGTCCAGGTTCAGCAATCAGCCCGGGCCGAGACTCAAACGGACAGCGGTCCCTCCGAGACGGTCTCCTCCGCTTCCGATGAGGACGCCGACCCGGTTGACGCGGTGCCTCCCGACGATGACCACGATGCGCCCCCCAACGAAGGCGATTGAGGAATGGCTGATCCCCCCTCGCGGCACATGGTGCTGCTGGGCACCGGCACAAGTGTTGGCGTCCCGATGATCGGATGCCACTGCGATGTCTGTGATTCCGACGACCCAAAGAACCACCGTGGTCGGTGCGGTGTTGCGGTTGAAGCGCCTGACGGGACCTTCCTTATCGACACGCCTCCGGAACTTAGGCTTCAACTGGTCCGGGAACGGATTGACCTTGTCCACGCCGCAGTGTTCACCCACAACCACGCTGACCACATTTTCGGACTCGACGACCTGCGGATATTCGGACAATACCTCGACGACTCGATCCCGCTGTACTGCGAGGAGCCTGTTGAAAACCAGATTCGCCGAGCGTACCACTATGCCTTTGGAGCCCCACCCGCCAACAACCACCGTGGCGCCACACCGCGACTGCATTTCGAACGCATTTCCGCCGAACCGTTCTCACTGTTGGGCACCACGGTCACTCCCATCCGCCTCCATCACGGGCGGCTCCCCATCCTCGGGTTTCGCGTCAACGATGTTGCCTATTGCACAGATGTCAGTGAAATCCCGGACGAGAGTTGGGACGCACTCCAGGGACTGGATGTTCTCGTGATCGACGCGCTCCGTGACCGACCGCATCCGACCCACTTCTCCGTCCAACAGAGCCTTGCGGTTGTCGAGAAACTGAGACCGCGGCGAGCCTACTTCACTCACATCTCCCACCACCTCGACCACGCCGCAACGTCAGCGGAACTGCCCGAAAACGTGGAACTCGCCTGGGACGGCCTCAGAATCCCGTTGGGGATGTCCACGTGACCGGTCCGGGCAACCGACCACGCAGCGAACGACTCGCAGTCCTTTATCTGCAACTCGTCGGAGCCTCCCCCCGTCGTGGCCCCACGGCCACACGCGTCCGACTCCTGTTGTTGGCGGCACTCCACGCCTCAGAATCCGGATGGACCGAAGAGGCTGACACCTGTCGCGAACTGGTTCTCTCAACCAGCCCTCACCACCTCATTGGACGATTTGCAACTTTCGCTGACGCAGCGTTGAGTGACGAATTCCAAGCACTGGTTCGACAACTCCAGCGGCAATGTCCGCAGGAAATGGCCGAACACCTGGCCACACGGCAGCAGGTCGATGTCGACATCGCCATTCGCGAACCGCCACGACTGGTCGCCCGGGATCTGATTGCCGAATTGGCCACCGCGTTGGACAGCGACAACGCCTGACTCAACGTCACTTCGGTGTCGGCAACGGAAACGCTCGCAGCCGCTGGCCGACCTGCGCCGCAGTCGGGTTCAACGTGCCGAGAACAACCGCCAGGGCCGACTTGACCTCGGGCTCTGTTTCTTCGCCGTGGTGGGTCCGCAGCTGTTCGATCCTGTTCTTCGTCAACAACACACCGTGTTTCTGCATGTGGAATGCGAGGTGTGCAGCCGCCCGTTCACGAGTCGAAGCCGAGAGGTTTGGCTGCATCGCCGTGGTGGCCAAACGATCCTGGGACGAGACCGTCCCAATGGCGGCCAGAGCATACACCGCGCCACTGGCAAGTTCGGGCACCTGGATGGCCACATGCAAATTGGCTTCGGCCGCCCGAATATCAAAAACGGTTGCCCGTTGCCCTTCGGCGAGAAACCCGAGCAAATCGACAGCCGCGCGGCTGCGGTCACCTCGCTCAGCTGCAGACAGCGGCTCGCTCGTCATTTTCGCAAGAAATGGCCTCACCTGGTCTCCGAACCCTTTCACATTAGCTGGCCTTTGCATGTACCCCAGCAACGGGTCCCTGGAGATCATCCGCTCGACTGAGGAAATTCGCATCGGTTCGCCCACAATCAGAACGGGCATCCACGCCGTTCTCGCATCTGCCCTCAAATTCGCCATCGTTTCCGACAGGCTCCAACGAATCACGTTTGCATCAAGAATCACCAGCTGAACGTTTCCACGTCCGGCCGCTTCTTTGAACGCATCCCGTCCACTCGACACGATGACGGACCGGAAGCCGTTTTGATCAACCAGTCCTGCCAGCGCGTTCACCCGTTCGGGTTTCGGCCCTGCCACAACCGCACGGCGGCTGTCCGTGGAGTTGAGAGCCCGCGACAGGATCCCGACTACCCGGGACGCTCCTCGAAAAGTTCTTTGTGGATCAGTTTCCACCACCGCCATCGCCGCCGTGAACTGCACCCTCGGGTCGGGATAATTCATCGCCCCGACCAAAGGCGACAGGCCTGCGCCGCGCGGCTGCAGGTCATGTCGGCTAGCCAGATTTCGCAATACCTCCAGTGCCGCCACGGCGGCGGTGGCATTGCCGCTGCCAAGTGATTCGCTGAGGGACTCCATGACCACGTCACGTCCCGCCAGTAACGCGGCATCGTAGGCGGTCCCTCTGCCCCGTGGCAGGGCCCGGGTCCAGGGGGTCCGGTGGCGAGCTCGAGCCAGGACCAGCGACACCACCAGTGCCTGCAATCGACGGTTTTCGGGAGAAATTGCCAACGCCTGTTGAGCCAATCGCGTTCCCACATGCAGCGCCGCGTCGGTCGCGTCGGCGGAGGTACTTCGGATACCTCCGGCAGTCTTGTCATAATACCACGTTCTCACCTTGCCATTAGGGCCGGCCGTGTCTTGCCCCCCACCGGCCAGTCGCAAACGCGCGCCCTGTTCCATCGATCTCAGTGCCATAGAGCGTCCCAGCGACGACGCGTGCCGAGCTCCGCCCATGGTCAATCGTGCGACTGCTTCTGCGGCAGACACTCGCACGCCGGGTGGCTGTGCGGAGTCCACGCTGAAAAACCAGAGGTGCACTGCAACATCCTTGGTTCCGATACGTCCCAGGACCTCCAACGCGGCTGTCTTCAAATTGTCGTCGTCGCTCTCCAGAACAGCCAACACCGGAGGGATCACCTCCGAACCCAACATGGCCAGAGTGTAAATCAACAGCTCTCGCGTCATGTCGTCCTTGACGTCGCCGATTCGTTCGACGAGCCGAGGCACCACCAGTGCCCCTCCCGACCGCAATTGCAGGATGGCCGCATCCCGGACTGATGGCGCACCCTGCAATTCACCAATCAAACGGTCAATTCGAGTTGTGTCCGCCGCGAAACGTCCGAACGCTGCATTCATTTTGTCCAGCAGCACCACGGAGCCCGGTTGCAACGACACCAGGTTGGACAATCGCAGAAACACCGCCGGGCCATGTTTGTCGCGCATCGCCAGCAACGTGGCGTCATCCGGAGTCATTTCCAACAGTTTCCGCAGGTAACCATTGGCGAGAATCGGTCGCCCCAAATCGGTCATCAACACCACCGCGTCAAACAAAGCTCCTGCCGAAGTGGGCTCGGTCAACAGTGGCGACGAAGTAGCCGCTGGCTGGTTGTCTGCTGGCTGGTCTCCCGGAGCCGCAGCCGGAGCTGGTTGTTCAGCAGGCTGCGCTTGGACGGGCACCGGATCCGGATGCGCAACCAGTAGCAAGAGCAAAACGGCCCGGACGATGTTTCGTCCGGTTCCCAGTTTCCAAGATTGATGATCCGAAAACATGATCTGTCAGCTCCGCAAGAAATCGCAACCTGGAGACCGTTTCAGCGAAATTGTCGCCTGAACCTCCACAATGTCTTCTGTGTGTATCGGCGAGGCCAGCAGCCCGACTGCCTCGGGGACACGGTCTCCGGTGGGCTACTGACGGAGTCCTCCCAGCGTGGAGGAATCGTAGCGAAGTTGCCGAACATGAGGCCTGCGAAACCTGTGCAAACGTTATTTTCGGAGCAGCCGCCGCCGTCGCCGAACTACCGCCACTTGAACCGGAGTTCTAGAATCGAGCTATCCCGGTCTCTGCGGATCGGTCGTTTCGGTCACTTGTGCCTCTTCAATTCCCACTTCCGGCTGGACCATGCCTACTCTTCCACTGCCTT
>MDTE01197315.1_pt1 | contig 48818 bp, 27 predicted proteins | sample 811231 | NCBI WGS metagenome assembly MDTE01 (sample SAMN05326651, study PRJNA326480) | marine metagenome | isolation source: seawater | place: Indian Ocean: Red Sea | collected 2010 | reverse complement strand
TGTACCATCAACTTGGAGGTTACCACGAATCTGGACAGTACCAGTGATACCATCGTCATCCTCAGGATCCAGAACCAACGTACCGTTGCTAGTACCAAGATGATTCTCTTGGAAGTAAAAATCTTCTACTTGGACCTTGGCTGCAGCGTCGGTAGCGGTAATGACAATGCCGTTGTCAGCAGTGATATTGATATTGGCGTTGCCAGAACCAGCATTATTGCTAGTAATATCAAGAGTTCTATCTGTGGCTGAACTGACGTTATGGTGAATGAAGAGGGATCCAGCAGTCCTCTCGATAGTTTGGAGAGGAGAAGTACCAGGACGATCGAGAACGATACGGGCACCACTGATGTTAGTATCAACATTAATATCAACCCCGCCACTGCCAGAGTTATCAACGTTATTAGCAGTAAATAGAAGAGCGCCAGATGTATCATTAATATAGACGTGGTTCAGGTAGTTGAAACCGTTGGGTGCATTTGTGGCGGTCAGTTCATCATCTAGAATGAATTCCTGAGTAGTGTTTCTGTCAGTGAGAATAATACGAGTATTCTCAAGCTGAGTATTATCAATAGCACTCGCTGCAATAGTAACGTGTCCATTTGCATCTACATCGAAATCTTCTTGTGCAAATGAGGCAAGACCCTTCTGCTCAACAGCAGCGTTATTGAGGAATCTCCAACCATTTACGTCACCTGTGCTATGGGTAGGTGCACCAGCACCAGCAACGATGTCGAGATATGCTTGATATACCTTACCACCTTCTTCAATAATATCGTAACGAGAATATGTAGTACCTGCAGCATAAGCAGGATACTTACTACCTTCAGTTGCAGTAGCAATAGGTACGTTGGTTGCTTGAGTAATGCGACCATAACGATCGACTGTAAACTTAGATGCGTTTACAGTTTCTGTGCCGAAAGGTTCGCCGTTAGGACCGTTAGCAACAACTGAATTCAGGGACTCTACGTTGTAACTACCGACAACAACTGCTGTATCAGCAAGGTCAATGAATGGGTTCTGAGCAACACCGTCAGCATTCTGGAAGATAATACGACCAGCACCACCAACCAAGTTTCTAGTAACAATAACACCAGTTGCAGTTCTGGTGAGAGTACCAAAAGTAGTTAGGTTGGCAAGAGACGATAGATCACTATCAAGAGGTTGTGCGTCTGTAATACCATACTCAGCAAGAGTAGACGCCAAACTAGCGCCGACAACTCTACCACGTGAGTCAACTTGGACTCTAGAGTACAGTGCAGTGGCGTCGGGATCGTTGGGATTATAGTGAGGCAGTGAAGGAACCAACTCCAAATTGGTTGCCAGGTTCAGGTTTGAGGATCCATCAAATGAACCAGAACCAGTGATAGAACCAGTCAACTGGATCTGTCTAGAGCTTGCAAGTCTGGTGGCAGTAGAGGCATTACCAATCAGAGTTGCGCTAATAGCACCTGCTTCAAAGTTACCGTCAGCGTCTCGCTTGACTAGCGTGTTTGCAGCGTTAGATTCCGTCTCTAGCGGTCGTTCATACCTTAGAGAGTTCCAGGGGGTTACACCGTCACCGATTTTGATACGCGAAGTATCGATTTCGATTCCGAGTTCGCCTTGTGCAAGGATTGGGTTGATGTTCGCCCACTGCTGAGCGCCATCACGCCTTAATTGAATTCTATTTGCCATTGTTTATATGGATCCCACGATGGGTAGTAGCCTCTTTGATATTTATACGACAAACAAAAAGGGGACCTTTCGGTCCCCGTTTCATCATTCTACTTCTGCTTCATCAACCGTACTCTGTCCTAGGTACTCCAGCGTTTCGATTGCCCCTTGGAGTTTGAGCATTTGTTGCTCGTTATCACGTACCTTAGCAGCGAGTTTTTGGTTTTCTTCGCGAAGGGCAGACCAACGCCCTTTGAAGTCTTCCAGAAGTTGTTCTTCTGTCATAGTTTCAGTTTCAGTTGCGGTCATTGTAAAGTCTCCAGTAATGATTTAAGTAGAGTTTTGATCTCGGTCACTTCAGATTTTAGCATATCCACGTCTTGTTTCAACGTTTCTTGCTCCTCACTCTTCTGTTTCCGCTTCTTGGCAGCAACACCAAGAGGTTTGTCGGAGGTATTTAGCACTGCTCCAGATGAGGAATCCCGAACTAATTCGGGATGTCCTTCAACTCGCAGATATTGGGGTTTTGGCATTACAAATCGCTGAGTGCAATAACACGGAGGTTCTTGATAGTAGGTACGTAGCACTGATTCTGAGATGTCATAATGATCTTAATCTGTGCAGTAGTAAACTCTGTACCTTCATAAGTGTATTCAAAATCTCTGTAGATTTCATCTTCAGTCTTTTGAATAGTCTTATCTTCCAAACCATTTCCGTTAAAGTATGTATATCCAATCTCATCGACTGGCAGGGACGCACCAACAGGAACGATCTTGTAAAGAACACGAATCTCAGTAGCAGGATGTCTCCACGCTTCAAAGCGTACGCGAATTGTATTTGCAGGGTTAAGCAGGTTAATCACCTTAGTCAGGTAAACTGCTTCGTTCTTATCACCACTTGCTGCTTCAGAATCATTCTGACCGAAAGCAAGGTCGTTAATTCTGTTCATCGTAGTGATGAGAGAACAACGGTCGGTGTCAACCACAGGAGAAATGTTTGCATTCTCTGTAGTCATAACCATCTGAACGTTCAGTGACTTAGAACCAGACAGTCTAGAGTCCTCATTGACTTGAGAACATACCAGTTTGGGTTCCTCCAGATAGTTATCTTCGTTTGGAATCATATCGTAATAGACACCATCATTGATGAAGGATGCCTGCGTTACGTTATTTCCGTCTTGAATAGATGTACCAGAGACAGCATTGAGTCTAGGTGTAACATCAGTTTCGGGGAAGATATTCATCTGCAGTTGAGGATACAGTTGATCGAACTGTACGTTCTGAGTTGCAGTGACGTTATCACCACCACTTACAATACCTGCTGTAGAAACTGAAGTAACACCAAGTTTGTAAGAGTCAATCGTCGGATGACCGATTGCAGTGTGGAGTTTGTTGATTTCTGTCAGAGGAATACCGTCAAGGTTGTAGCACTCAACAATACTGTTGGATGCGTGAGCCAGGGCAGCAGTTCCTGCTTGTCCACGACCACCTGAGGGGATTGTGATAATCTTACCATCAGCGGAGATTGCTTGATATTCAATAATCTCGAAGTGCTGTTTGGGAATCTCAGGATCGCGAATCACAATGTAACCCTTGTTAGAGGTGCTAATAGTAGTACCATTAACAATAGTGTGGAACGCAGTTGCATCGTTTACGTGCAGTGCGAAGGAACTGGTTACACCATCAGTTGCTGTAATACCGTTTGTATGGTATGCAGAATCCATCAGTGTTGGTGACACCTCAGATTCAACTCCTTCAATTCTTACGCTGTTTGCCTGATCGTGCATACAGTGGTTTGCGTGACGAACAATAACCTCAGTTGCTTCGTTGAAGTAAGAAATCGGAGCAGATGGATAATCGTTGATGTCATCGCCAGCAAGAGTGACGCCATTAGATTGAACTGTGCCAGATGCAACAACAACAGAGTTAACTGTTTGTGAGATTGCATCGCCAGCAGCAAACGTACCAGTTACGGACTTAACAGTTACAGTACCAGTACCAGAGTTCCATTCGGTAACAGTTGCTGTTGCACCTGTGCCATTAGTGATGGACTCACCTGTTTGGAACGTACCGCTAGTACCTGTCATAACGATGGTTGCGGTAGATCTGGAGGATACCAGTCTATAAATGTATGTTGAACCAGATGCAACACCTTCACGGAACGTACCAACCAGGTCATCAACAATGATGTATGCGTTAGAAGAACCAGATACACCTTGGACAACTTCGCGAACAATCGCAGAAGGTGCAGGTGAAGTATCGGTCTGAGTCAACTCAGCACCAATAGTGAAGTTTGCAATGTGGTCGGAAAGGATGATCTTAACCTGAGGTTTGGTGGTTTCGATCGGGTTGTGACGTAGGTTAGCAATACCACCATTACCGATAGCAAGTTCAGCATTGTTAAACGATGCTGTACCACTGGAGTTTGGTGTAAATGCTGCCTTGTACAGGATAAACTTAAGGTCTTCGTACTGGTCAGCAGTCCAGGTAGATGCGTTCTGAGACTTGAACAGAACACCAGCATAAGGCTGTTCGGAGATCGTTCTGTCGCTAGTTACATCATCTTCACCCATTCTAGAGATCCAAAGCTTGTATTCGTTGGAGTCAGAAAGGATGACCACACAATAGTCACGGTTCTCAACCACATATACAGGGGATGGGAATGTGAACTTGGTGGGAATCGTACCGTTCTCAGAAAGATTTACTTGAGAAGGGAGGATGGTAACGTCAGAGAATGCCAGAACCTTGGTAGTCGGATAACCATTTGCCATCTCTCTGATCTGACAGGAGACAGGGATTCTCTCGTCACGAGTTCTAAAGTAGATGTCAACACTGGTCAGGAATGCACCACCCTTAGATTCAACCAAGAAGGATTGTGCAAGAGGGTCATACCATCCAGTATCTCTGGTAACACGTGAGAACGTGTTGCTAACCATACGATCTTGAGTAACCGTGTCACGTACCAGTTCAGCATTTCTAACTGCAAGAATAGTTTGCTGCTTGGTTTCAATAACACCAGAAGCAACGTAGTTATGCTGTGCAGCAGAGTCAACCTCACCAGGAACTCTGGAGTCGGTAGGCGAAGTGGTAACACGAATAACACGAGTACCAGTTGCAAATCTTGGGTTGGTGTTGACTGCGGGGTTAGGAATCCAAATGATACCTTCCAGGTCACCGTTAGTATTCGCAACCATACGCTTCGGTTTGACCACAGCACGTGCACCAGAGGTAGCACCTACAAGGATCTCACCCTCAAGGGGGTTGCCATAATACGTACCAGCAACAGTCTCAGACATTGTTTTGGTATCAATGTTGAGATATGGAGTGGTAGATGCATAAGAGGATGCAAGTTCAGTAGAGTCATAGGGTGACAGACCATCATCGAATCCATTGTTGGGATCCATCAACTTCAGTCTGCAACCAGATGTCTGACCGACAACAGTCTCACCGACAACGAACGGAGTATCATTGGTTCTAGTATCCTCAACTGTGTTCTTGATAACTTCAAGAAGTTTCGGTGAGGCATAGAAGTTGATCTCTACGTTGTCAATAAATGTGTAGAATCTTGTGTTGGGCTTCAGACGCTGAATCTTAAATGCGATGTTTCTAGAACGAATGAACGGAACAACAGTACGTTCAATAGTACGATCGCCAAGAGACTGGCGGTCAATTCTAGGAACAACACGGGTTCTAAGACCTTGACGTGTCTGAGAGCTAGTAGTTGTGGTTGTAGTCGTGGTAATGAAACGAATACCAGGACCACGGAGGAACTGAGTATTAGAAGAGTTGCTAGATGCAGACCAGTTAGTTCTCCATCCTTGCCATTGAGTAGGAGCAAAACCAGTGTTTTGGTCAGCACCCAAACGGAGCATAGTAGCGTTGAAGTCGCCTTCCAGGTTTACAACACGATCAGCAGCACGACGAGTATCTACCCAGTCATCAGACGATGGGAACAGGTCAAGACGACCGATATAGGCAAACACGTTGAACGGGTTGACGTTCTCAACACGGGATGCATAGGGTTGGACAATGAATCTCTTCTCAGTATATGGAAGAGTAATCGTACCAGTCTCGTGCAAAGTAACACCACTAGAAGTCGCTGGGTTGTACGTCAGCGAAATGTTTGATGTGTAGTGAGAAGGACGAAGGACACCTTCTTTGAAATCAAGAGAGCAACCAAAGTCTTCGGAGTCTCCAGCAGCGGAGTCGAACGAAGTGAAGTTGTCAACCAAGAATCCATTCTTGAACTTATCGAAACCGTCACTATCTTTGATAGACAGAGTGCTAGTTTCCAATTCAAGCATATTCAGCGAAGTGTAATACTCCAGCTGGTCAACACGTTTTTCAATCGTACCAATGTCACGCATCGTGAAACGACGATTGTTCTCTCTAGAAATACTTACGTCATCTGGTGAATAACCATATGGTTTGTGAACCATAGTGGCGAGCAACATTGCGTTATCAATGTTTGCGGGAAGTTCTCCATTTTCACCAGGAGTACCTTTAATAACTTTGAATTTCTGTTGATCTGTCAAGAACAGTTTATCAATACGACCCAAGTAGAAGTCGTAGTCACAACGGAAGTCGGATTCTGGTTTCGGAATATCGACAACAGTTGCGTTATTGGCTACACCACCAGATTGGAAACTACGATCCTTGAAGTCAAGGGATGCACAGTTTACAAAATACGGAGAACCAACTGTACCAGAACCAGATAGAACAGGAGTAACAGCAGGTCGGAAATCAAGGACATCTCTCAGTTGCTTAACAACACCATTTTGCTTAAACGTCGGGATGTCATCATATGAAATACCAACGTACGATTCGGAAGCAAAGTAGTCACCAGTTGCTTCGTGTACGAATCTGTTAAATACAATCTTAAGTTTTCTTAGTGGTTTAGTTGACTGGGCAAAGCGAATCAACTTGGAAATATCATAATGATGACCTTGCTGGTTAGCATCCAGGAAGAAGTCTGAAGTGATGTTCTTACTACCATTGTTGATAGAAGAATCAGCGTCGTTGATAATACCAGTGATTACGTTGTTGTTTGCATCAAAACCACGTACACTTTCTCCCAGTTGGAAGAAGAAATCGTTTTCATATACTAAGTGACAAACATAAGACACAGAGTTGAACTCAACAACTCTTGCCTTTGCATTTGAGGTTTGACCTTCGATGATCGTACCTTTCTTAAAGATGGTCGCATCCTGCATCGTAATGAAGGGGACCTGTGCAGGGTTGTCATCGAGAGATTCATAGACAGCGTGCACCTTATATACATCAGAAGAACCAAGAGAAATCTCTTCGTCTTCAATACGGGTTCCATACAAGGAACCATAAGACAGCCCATACTTAGGAGCGTCAGAAGAGATGTTGGTCTTTTCGACCTTCATAACTTCCATCTCAGTAGCATTCTTGAGTCTCTTCTCTGCTTGGTTCTTGGAGACAGATGCAACAAGACGGCAAGAAGTAACACCCGAAAGACCAGAAACAGTCAGAGATGTTCTGGGAGTGCCAGTTGTGTTAAATGCAAGGTTGGGTTCAATATCAATCAACGTACCTGCTGTAGGAGCAAGAGATACGAGTTGATAATGATCCTTGTCATATGCAAGGAATTGTTCGTCAGCAGGCAGAGAGATCGTGAAGTCGTTAGATCCCGTAACAGTAATATCGTCAAAAGAACGTGCAACGATTGCTGATTCGTCGGAGATTTGACGGATCGACTGCTTAGGCATTTCGATCAGAAGATCGGCAGTCTCTTTATCATAGACTTGTGCTCTACGACGTACAAGGAATGCATAATCTCCATTAGACACACCACTTGCTGTACCACCAGCAGTCAATGCACCACTCACGGAGTTGGTGATACTACCAGAAGTGAGAAGGTTGTCAATCTTATAAGTGTCAGTACCATTAGGTGTCAAGATGTCACCAGGACGTAAATCCAGGGTGAAGTTAGACTTGGTACCAGTAAGAGTTGTACCGTTAACGTTAAAGTTACTACCAGCGATCAGTTTCTCATCATCGAGAACAAGGTCGCCAGCAAAAACGATTGCATTAGTATCAGGGTCTCTACCAGTTACACCTTTAGCATCGGTGATCTCAAACTGGAAGAAGTCTGTAAGAGTTCCAACCTCAACGCCATCACGCTCAATAACTTCACCTGCACGGAATCTACCAAATACCTGATAGACATTGAAGATTTGATTACCAGCCTGTGCATCTACAACAAATGCTTTAGCACGAGATGTTCTACCACGGAGAACAGCACCTTGACCTGCAGTGACACCAACTGACATATGGAACACAGTCAGTGGTTGAATATCAAACAGGTACGTCTTAAATACAGTGTTTGTTGATGTGACAGTTGTTCCAGAATGATATTCATATGCTGCACAACGTGCATATGCAATAACTTGTCCAGATGCAGTCAAACTATTATTAGGTGCAACATCACGAAACTCCAGAACCTGGTAGTTATTGGTAATGTTAGAACCATTAATAATAGGAGAACCCTTCACGTTGTTCATCAGCATATAGTTGCCGAGTTCAAACGGAATGATCGAGTTCTGTAGTGCTTTTGTTGTTCTGGGTTTTTGGAGATCGAGGAAAGTGGGGACTAGAGTTTCAACCTCATATCCTCTAACATATGCCTTACCAGGAGAAATCTCTACAGCATAATATGCAGTGCTAGAAGCAATACCATCAGGAGAAGTTTGTCCAGGCAGATATACACCACCATTGATACCATCATCCTGATGCTCTCTCATACGGACATCAAAGTCACGTACTGTATAGTCACCAGATTCGTCGAAAGTACGACGAGCAAGTTCTTTGGAGAATTCGTTGTAAGCAGTTCTCTCTACAAACGATTCAACTGCTGCGTTGTTAATACGCAACAGTTCGATAAAGTTCTTGTCAGTGTCATCATCGATAACCTTCTTGGTTAGCGAAACCCTGATTCTGAACCTGTGAGCACCAGGAGCAGAATAGTTAGATGTACCAGTAGCATTGTCGTTGAGATTAGGATCATCTTCTGGCGTTACGATAGACTCGAAGATTTCCAAACCAACCCTATAAGAGGGTGTATTTGTATATTGATCCAGGATGATCGTCTGTTCAGATACATCGACGAAATATCCACGGATGAAATAGACACCGTTAGCAACGGTAGCAGTAGAACCAATCGCTGTTGCCGTAGTAGGAAGCAACTGTGCAAAAGGAGTTCCAATCTCAATCAGTGTGCTACCGAACGTAAGTTCAGCATCACAAACCAACTGTTCATTTTCGACGAAAGAACGTTCGTCAGAGTCATCACCACCAGATGTGATGTACTTAAGATAAAGGGTAATATATCCACGCTCAGATTCTGCAGCAGAGATGGAGAACAGAACTTTTGCCTTAATACCAGTTGTAAGACCAGTGATAATTTTACCGCTCAGTTGCTCACGATACTGCTCAACATTGGTACCCAAGAAGGATGCCTGCAGAAGAACTGCTTTAGAGTCCAGGTCATAACCAACCTGTCCAGGGATGACCATTGCGCCATCCTTGAACATATGAGAACCCATCGACTCCACTTGGTTCTGGAGGATGGATTGCATCGTAGTAAGTTCCCTTGCCTGAATGGGGTATCCAGGGCGATAGAGAACCTTGTAAAAATTATTGTCCTTATCGAAATCGTCGTAATAAGGACTAATGTTTAGGTTGGTATTCTGTGGCATTTCTTAGAACTCTACTACGATCTTAATGTCTTCAATTTGGTCACCAGCACGGGAGATCGCTCTCCTATTGTCTATATAGATCACTTTTCCAGAGTCCTTTTTCACTTCAGGTTTTGCATAACCAGAAGTAAACGACATACCCAAATCGTACTCAGTGTTGTTGATAACACGAGTTGCTTCACCTGGGACAACTGGGAAGTTGATGTCAGGGTCAACAGACGTACCAGAACCAGAACCCACGATGGTATTACCACCTGAGAACTCAACCTTGTTTCCAGAAATTTCGGGGAAGATACCGTCAACTCTGTTCTGATAGAACTTCAGAACTTTAGTAACGGAGTTCCAAGAAACAACACGACCACGAGCAGTCACTTGTTGACCACCCACCGTACGAGTCTGTGTAATAATTTCGTCAGTGTTAAACGAACCTGTGAAATCTGGTGAGAAGATCACAGCGTTTGTAGCAGACAGTGTAATAGCATCTGCCAATTCTTCTGTACCGTACTTCAGGGGATTTAGAACCAAACCGATACGACGGTAGTCGTTATCAGTTGGGAAGTCTCCAGAACCTTCAGAGTAGGTAAACTTGGTGTTGATCATTACTCGGAAACCACCCATCTCGATCTGAGGGGAGGAACCGTGACCACCTTTAGGGGGGATAATAACATCGATAGCACCACCAGAACCAGTACCAGCACCGATACCGTTCACTTCATCGATGATGACTTTACCAAATGAGTAGTTAGATCCACCAGATGTAACAGTAGCAGATACGATCTTACCACCGTCAACAACGATAGAGATACGACCACCAGTGCCATCACCCTTGAGGGGTACGTTCTCATAAGTACCATTGTTGTATCCAGAACCAGAAGACTGAATAACAACCGTATCAATTTCACCACCAACAGCGTCAGACTGAACTGCAGTATCAACCAAGACAGGCATATAGTCTGCCGAGAAGAACTTCAGCACCTGACCCACAGGGATGGTGTACATATACTTCCAACGATAACCATCAGCGGTTGTGATGATGGAAGTGGACGTACCTGTAGGTTCAACAGTAGAAGGCTTACCGTTGGGGTCTGCAGGAGACGTACCGTTGTAGATACACTTGTAGCACTGATACGAGGAGTTCACCACGTAGAAGTCAGCGTCATACAGTTTGGTAGCACCAGAAGATGCAGTTTTAGAGGATGAGTAGTCGTGACGATACATATCGTACACATAACCCAAACCACCAGTGGTTTGCTCAGGGGGAATCCAGTCAATACGACGGATAACTTGGATAGCGTCATTCGCAAGAACGCGCTTCATCGAAATCATATCGTCGTATGAATCCGAAAACTCCTGAAAGGAATCGATAGGAGTTGGAGGATTATTCTCGTTATCCCATTCTTGAGGACGCCCAATGTAAACATACAGACGATCTCGATTCGCTCCAGCAGCTACGTCACTCTGAGTTTTATCAGGACCTTCGAGGGACTTGATAAAACGCTCAGCGGTAAAAATTCTAAATTGATCGGTTAGTAGTGCCATTGGACAGTTTCTGCCTTCTCTTTATTTATAGTGGTTAGTCAGGTTCGTTTCTGACGTACGTTGGATAGTTGATAAATTGAATTACACCTTGAGCGCCAGTAGACCCCCCAGTGACATTTTCATTCTTGTTCCAGAGGTAATTGCCAGCATTAGGTGTTGGATTGTTCACTAGCAACGTTTTAGTTGCAGAGTTCCAACTCACTACAGTTCCAGTAATACCACTGACACTTCCAGTTACTGTTTCGGAAACTGAGAAGTTATAAGCATTGTTCATCGTTCTAAAGATGAACTCAATCAATACAGGGTGCTCATCACCATCACCAAGTGCACCAGCAACAGATACTGTTGGGGACTTTGTTGGAATAGATGCATCAGCCATCTGATCACCAACTTGGAACAGCGAGGTGTTTTGACCACCTAGAGTTTCTTCAATACCATACAATGAAACAGCAATTCCACCATCGAGACTGATTTCACCTTCAAAATCAGTTCCTGTATTGACAAGATCGGGAATGCCATCACCAGCACCATCTAGTTCATCATCATCTTCAAACTTTCTGTCCTGAATCAAACCGATAGGATTTGTCAACTGAACAATGGTGTCACCAACAGACTCAACAAGTACGTGTGGTTCCACACCAGTAGCACTCGCGCCTGCAACACCACCACTGAAGTCAATAACTTGTGTAGTTACATTTGAGTTTCCACCATCAATGAATGCCAGTTCATCAACTTCAAAAACAAGGAAGAGTGCTCTCTCCTCAGGTCTCCAGTCATAAACACGAGCAATTTTATTACCAGAACTTTCGTCAGTACGTACGATACGATCACCAACGTTGAAAGTATATTGAGAAACACCAAATTGATCATTCGCCAGATTATCAACTAGGACCTTCTGGTCATATCTGAAGTTGATAGCACGATCACAACCAGTGAAAGATGAAGATGTCTTGCCTGTATATCTGATCACCTCTCTTCCGATGAGAATCTTACCAGAACCAGCGTACGGTGCCGTAGTCTCAACGAAAATAGTTGTGTCCGAAATACCAACAGGAGCAATCAGACCAGTGATGTCATATACAAATGAATTGTAAGACTGTCTATTCCTAGATCTCTTAACTAGGTCAGTTTTTCTGGTGAAAAGAACTTGAGGTGCAGAAGAGTACCCACCACCAGGATCCAGAATATCAATACCTGTAATGGCACCAAGATCAACAGTAGCTTGTGCTCTGGCTCCACCACCGCCACCACCACTAAGCAGAATAACAGGGGGTGTTTTGAAATACTCACCAGCGTTTGAGATATTAATTCGTTTGATAATACCGAACTCGTCAACCTCAGCAACGCCTGTAGCACCTCGTCCACCACCTCCAGAAATGATTAGGTTGATGTCACCATTCTCATAGTTTGCACCTGGGTCTTCTAATGAGAGACCAGTAACCAAACCTACAACAGGACGAAGTTCAGCACCAGCGCCACCACCACCTTCAATTACAGCAGTAGTTTCATCACTGAAATACTTGTCTCCATTAGACAGCATTTGGATATACTGAATAGATCCAGCAGGTGCTAGTAAGTTACCACCCGAATCGTACTGATCTTGCTCCCAAAGAACTGCTTTTGCTTCAGCACCATAACCATCACCACTGGTAGTTAGTGTGATTCTAAATGGATCATAACCCTCGCCAGGATCCAACACCTTTACAGCAGCAATCTGCCCATTCTTAATGATTGGTTCTAAGATTGCTGCTCTGAGAGGTGTTCCGCAATTTGAGACTTTAAGTTCTGGTGGATCAGATTGAACATAACCTGCACCACCATTTACTACATATACGTCTCTAATACCGTACGTGCTATTAAAGACGGGTTCAATAACCGCGCCTGCTCCTGGGACTACTCTGGTCATTTATCACCTAATATCAAGGGTACCGCTCATATTCGTGTGGATGGTGCACTGATAATACAATGTGCTAGGAGCATCCATAGGAACTGTGAATGTCTGAGCACCAGTCATCGATCCACTAACACCAGTGCTATATGCAGTACCGCTAGTACCAGTAGTAGACTGAATTCTCAGAGGGTGTGCACCACCAGAAAGGTTGTGGAAGACATAAGTGAATCCACGATAGAGAACCAGGGTGGGATCTGCAGAACCAGGACCAGGAAGACCAGGACCCTGTACGGTGTAGTTAGATGAACCCACAGCACTGAATCTATAAAGAAGTGTAGGAGATGGCTTATGGATAGTTGCGTTATCGTGACCTTTAATGATCGATGATCCTACAGGAGCATTGTTGATCTGACGACGGAATCCTTGGTCAACATCAGTAAAGTTTGTGCCATCATTAGCAACTTGGATCTCACCAGTGGTGTCCAACTTGATACGCTTAGTACCAATTTTAATTTCTGCACTATCGGGAAGTTCCAGGTTGTTGGAAGCATCCATCGAGATTTTCTTAGTTCCACCAGAACCGAAACGAATCTCAGCGTTTTCGGGAACCTCAAGGTTGCCACTGTTATCAAACTTAAGTGCCTTAGAAGCATCACCACCAAAACGGATGTCCGTACCAGCAGCGAGATCGAGGTTACCACTACCATCGACACCAATGACTTTAGTGCTCGCCTGATCACCGAAGCGGATAGAACTATTAGAAGGCAATTCCAAGATGCCATCATCGTCGATCTTCATCGAACGACCAGCACCAAAATTAAGTTCCTGACCACCAAGATCAACTTTACCTGCTTCGTCTTCAGAGACGATGCGGTTCATTGAACTGATCTTCAAAGCAGAAGTGGTGTTGAGGTCTGTGCTAGAAGATGCCCCAGCAGTAGACACCCTAATAAAACCACGAGCACCACCATTTTCGGCGGTAAAGTCAGTAAAATCTGCACTAATTTTTGCACCAGTCGCGTCCTCAATTTCCAGTTTGGTGCCTGCCTTCATTGCACTGAAACGAGTGCGGAACTTCTCTTCTTGAGTGGAATCTTCGGATGCCAGCTTAGAAGAAATAGTACGTGTTGCACCAGTGTCAATAGACTGAACAGTGTGTTGCTGTCTCTTTCTACGAGTAATTTCTTGAGTTACATTATCGGTAGAAAGACCAGTATCATCCAACCAAATGGTAGCTGCACTCAGATACAGATCACGGAACTTGAGAGAAGACGAACCGAGATCGTACGTGCTGTCACTGTTAGGCAAAAAGTGTGTATCGATAACAACGTTACCAGAACCGTTGTTAGACAGGTTAGTGATCGAGGAGCCCCCACTCCCACCACCTTGCAAGTCATCGCCTGGTTGGAATCTATTGTTAGCATCATTCCACTTCAGAACCTGACCGTTGGTAATACCAGCTAGGTCAACGTTTGACATATCGCCAATCGCTAGTTGACCCTCAGTAAATACCGAACCGTTCCACTTCAGAACTTGGTTGGTAGAGGGAGACCCGACGCTGATTTGCAGATTAGTATTGTCTCCAAGCTGAGCGTACAGCTCGTTGAAAACATTATTAATCTTAATCGCACCGTCTCTTAGAGTATCGCCTGTTCCGTCATTTGCGGATACACCGACGTTTACATTCTGCTTTGCCATAATGGGGGGTCTTTTCTACAGTTGTATTTATGTCATATCAAAGTTTTCTGACGTATTGTCGAAGAATACATTCGTCGTCGTAAAGCCAGGATTGTTATTGTCTCTGTCGAACTCGACAGGAGTCATATCGTACTTACCAATAGTATTGTCAAATTTCAAGATAGAGGAATAATCAATAGTAGTTCCACTACCTGTTACGGTAAGAATTGCCAGGTTGGATGATAGTGGTGAATTAACCGCTTGTTGAGCGCCACCAACAGGACCTGTCAAAATAACTCTATATCTGTAACCCGTCATAAATGACAGGGCAGTGATAGTTAGTTGTGATTCATTTGCACCAGAAATGTTTGACCAGGCAAATCCACCATCTGTGGATACTTGCCATTGATAATTGATCGTACCATTTTCTGGTTCGATAGTTGCAGCCACATTAAACTGTTGTGTATTACCAGAGGTTACAGTCGCGTTGGTTGGTTGACTACCAATAACCAGAGAAAGTGGATCATCGGATCCACCTCCACTGTCCCCGCCACCAGTATCCTCAACAATAGCAACGAACCCGTTATTGTCGGGTATCACTTGTGCTTCTTTAGACGTACTTCCCACCATAAATGGGAATACGGGATCACCATTAGTATCTTCTGTGAGGAAATATGCCCAAGTTCCACTAGGAAACTCTGGAGTCACACAGTATCTACCATTGTGCACATCAAGCTTTCCAGTACCACCAACGTACTCCCAGTCTTCCATAAACACACCTGCTGGGTACTGTGCTCCATAAGCAGGTCTACCTGGGGATGCTTCTGCCCTAACGGCATATCCAGACTCCATTCTTACTGGAGTAGTGGTGTTGTCATTAGGATCTGTATAACCATAGGGTCCATAAACAGGATACCCATCAAAACAAAAACCAATAATTTTTGAGTGACCGTCAGGATGACGGGTATTGTCTCCATTGAACTGAGACGTACCATAATAATCATTGTATCCAGCGATTGCTTGGTTTGAATTCCAACAATCTAAGAGGTCGCCGTCCCTATAAGAATACTGACCACTTTGCTCAGGACGACCGCCACAACTATCTTCTCCGCGGCTAATAGACTGATTAGGACCAGCTGCCACGTAGGTAAATCCTTGCGGCGGGCTACCGCTAGTTCCACCACTAGGATTAAAGATGGCAACACCGTTTGCAGCGATACCAACAATACCCACACTGAAAGACCCACTATTACTCGTGTTTTCTCCGCCTCTGTAAGTGAAGGCGTGATTGAAAGTATAAGGGGATATAGTGTTTGCATTATTAGCATTAGGAAAGGTGCCGTTGGTTACAGGTGTTGGTAAACCGTTACCTGTAACCGTTAGCACTTTCGTGGCTGGATTGTAAGAACCTTCTGCTGCCATCTGCTTTTTTAACTATTTAGTCGTCGTCGAAGATCTGTGTCGGGAGGAAGTTAGTGATAACGGTAGCACCGATGTTGACGTTGAGGACCGCTGCTTGAGACAGGATCGGAACGGCACCAGGTGATGTGATACCACAACGGAACTCGTCACGATCGTCACCTTGCGTTGCCGCGTTGGTGTTGTACGTGGCGCTGGTCGCACCTGGGATATTGGTCCAGGTGTTTGTTCCGTAGTCCTTCTTCTGCCACTGATAAGACAGAGAACCGTTGTTGACATTGATCGCGTTACCCATCTTGCTGTGGTTACCACAGACGTAGTAGAGAGTTGCAGGTGCGTCATTAGCAACTGTGATTTCAACGCTGCGTTGTGATGCCTCGTTGAATCCTGCTGCATATGCTGTGTAGTCTGCAACAGCAACGTTATTGAGTTTGTAAACAACGCCAGTCTCATATCGTTCAGTTCCACCGTAAGCGGTCTCAACCTCAGAGAAGTAGATCGCGTGCGTGGAGTTGGATGCCTCATTCTGGTTGAATCTGTACGTAGCACCTCTAACAAAACTGAGTTGAGGAGATTCAGTATTCTGCGAGAACTGACCACCGATAATGTAGTAACCTTTGCTAGATCCATCGTTGTAATAAGGATGGTTAACACTCTTATTGTCAACGGTGACGGTATAAGGAACCACGTTAGAGATCGTGACACCAGCAGAAACCGTGAACGATGCAGTCTGACCTTGGTTGACTGTGAGACTCAAAGGTTGCTGAATAATGCTAATGAAGTTCTCAATAGTTCCAGTACCACCAGTTTCAGGAATGAAGTTTGGATCGTAGATGTCAATACCACCATTCAGTGCGGGACCTGTAGGTCCGAGGAAATCATCTGCAACTGTTGTGTGAGCAGTGATCTTAGGAAGTACGTAACCCTGACCAGGGTTTGCAACGTCAATGCGTGCAACACCAACCAGTGCCTTGACACGTCCACCAAAACCAGAGGAAGAAACAACATCTACCTGTGGGCGAGAATCGTAACCATCACCAGAACTTGTCAGAATCGATTCGGTAATACGACCACTCTCGATTTCTGCCAATGCTTGAGCACCACGACCTTGAACAGCGCCTGAGTATTCAAACGTGATCAGGGAGTTAGAAGATTCAATCAGAGCAACAGTTCTGGTCTCTTCTTCACCTTCGATGATCAGTTCGTCACCTGCTTCGATCGGAGGAACGACGGTTGCCGCGATAACGTCAACGTCAGAACCGATGTAGGAGAAGGCAACAAAGGTCGAACCTGCACGAGGAACTTCAGAGAAGATGATTCTAGAACCAACGATCTCAAAACCAATTCCAGGTTCCTGAATAACACCATTCAACTGACAGATGATGTTGTTCTCGGGCAGAATCGTGTTGGACTGAACACCGTCAGTAAGAGTCAGCGAGTAGAACACACCACCCAGTTTCAAGTTGAAGGAGTTCCTCAACGAGTCGAAGTCGAAGGAGATGTCATCCAACTGACGCAGTTTGCCCATATAGACGCCGTGGAAAGTGGATCCAATAGCAGGTGCTTCAGTAAACTGGATGTTGTCGGAGAATGCAGTGAATGAATAGTCTGCGCCAGGAGGTTGCAGGATACCGTTCACGAAGATCATCATATGACCTGCGGGATCTGGGAAGTATGCAGTACCGTTTTCTTGGGTCAGTTTGAAGTTGGTCTGAACACCGTCGAAACCTCTGAAGTAACGACGTACGCGCCCGCGTAGGTATCTTGCCTGCGAGCAAGCACCACGGAATCCGTTGTCACCAATAATCTGAGCATTCTTCTGGAATGTTCCTTGCGTACCCTCTAGTGCCAGCACAGCACGTGTACCAAACTGAGTGATCTTAGCGATCTTACCGTATGCAGATGTTGCAGTAATAGTTACTGCTCCTGCCTGAGTATATACAGACGGGAACAAGGATCCAGGAGGAATCTTCGCGAGTGTGTACGTAGAGTTGCTTGCAATATCACTAATAGTGACACCCTCAGGTTCACCAGTAATATTACACAGATATACGTAGTTGTTATTAGTATCAAGTTCAGTTACGGTTGCAGTCCAACCAACTTGAATACCACCACTGAGGATCTGGATAGTGTCACCAACCTCAAAGGTATCAACAACACCAGTATCAGTAATCAACTGCGAATATGTAACGCGAGTAATGTCTCTACCGTGTACGTACTCACCGAAGTTGGGGAGAGTCTGGAAGGATTCAATCTCAATAATCTGATCGGTAACAGAACCGTAGATAACGTCTTGTGGTTTGAATTCTCCTGAGACAGTCTCAATATCGAAAGTAATACGACCTGCCTGGTTATCAATCAGAGCACCGTTGTTATTTCTAACAATGAGAGCAGTTGCTTTACTGCTAGTGTTGACAGAGAAGATCTTGTCGGTAGCAATAAACTTACCTTGACGGAAGTTGACCAGGATTCTATCGTGCTCACTGACGTAATCAGCAGTTGCACCAGTAGTTACACCTTCAAGGGTATTACCAGTGGTAAATGTTCCTTGAGGTGCGAGCATCTTGATGTAAGTTGCGTTGTCTGTTGCAAGGATCGTACCAGTATTAGCTGTAGCACCCTGAACCACAACAGTCTCGCCATTCTGGAATGAAAGACCACCAACATTAGCAGCAGAGAAGTTATTGAGTGCCAGATACTTGACCTGGTACATAATCTCAGCAAGATTATCCTCAACACGTACGATTTCTGCGTAAGCACCAGTTGTAGCACCGTAGATAACGTCTGCGAGATCCATACCAGAGTTGACTGGGGTAGGAATCTCACGAATACCGTAAGTGATGGGAACACGATCAACACCAGCATCTCTTTCAACTTCCAGGGTATGAATCTGAGAAGGTGTGCCAGCAGTCAGTTCACGTACTTCGCCGTCGATATATTCTGCCAGATAGATTCTATCTGCAGTTGTATTCGGGTGAATCCAGTAAACCTCACGATCAAGTTCTGCAATAGCAGTACCAAGAGATGTGTACTTAACGCGATCGTATGCTTCAAACGGATGACCAGCTGCCGAGATGTAGTTGCCAGAAGTATTGACAGCAACACCTGCGTCAAATGTCTGCTTCAGATACAGAGTCGGGAAGGTAGATCTCTCAAGAGCAACGAAAATCAGATGGAACAGTTGATTCAGTTTATGAACCGAATATTCAGTTGCACGAAGTTCGCGATCAGTATATGTGGGTTGGTTTGAATACGTACCAGGATTAGGAGCATCTTGTTGAATGATATTCTCCATATTATCTCTTACTCTCTGTGCGTGGAAGAGAACACGAGTTCTAAAGAGAGATGGGAAAGCAACGAATTGACCCTCTGAGTCAAACCATCCGTTTACAAGTTGCAGAGTCTTGGCATTACCATCAGTGATAAAGTCGTAGACAATAGCATCTAGAAGGTCATCTGCAAATGAGATGTCGCCACCATAACCAGGATACTGAGTCAGTGTATGCTCAAATGCTTCATATCTGATGTATTGATCGTTATACATCAGGATACGTGCAGTCTGCTTGTATTGCTCAGGACCACTTCCAAGACCTGCGATCAGGACATCGAAGAGGACGTTAGATGCAGACGTGACGTTGTAGCACGTACCACCCTTATACTCAGTGTTAGTGGTAACTGGGAGTGTTCTAGTAATACCTGCGAGGTGACTACCATTACCCTGAGCGGCAGTATCGATAGTGTCGATGAGTATATCAAACAGGGTAGTAATCGAAGCAGCTTGCACCGCGCAATTTCCGTTACCAGCCTGATCGTACGTGATAGAAATATCACGCTCAACACCACGATCACCAGTCATTGGCCACTCAAGCGGCAGAGTTCTGGTAATACCATCCAGATAAGTTTGATAGTTGGAAGCAGTAAACAGTCCGATCGGAATACTCATCAGAGTGGTGATCGAAGATGCGACCGCAGCACAAGCAGGACTGTTGCTATCAACAGTAATCGTGCTGTCAGTTACTTGAGTGCCAAGAGTGCTGCCGTTAGTAGTAACAGACTGCTGACGCATTACCTCAATGGCAATATCACGTGCCTGCTCGAAGATGTACTTGGTTTCAGTTGCAGCAGAAGTAACGTGTGCAATGGCGTTAGAGTTGCTGATATAGAACTCAGTTGCATACCAAATTTTGTTGTTACCACCGTGCTTCAAGTTGAAGATCAGATCTCTCAGGATGTCTTTGATGTCATCGATGCAGTTCTGATTACCGCCAGGAACAACCAATGAAGGATATTGAGCAAGACCACGACCCATTGCAGTAGTAGCAATGAAGGTCCAGTTTGACTCGATCAGATTCGCAGCATCATAGAAGATGTCTTGAGTTGCGTTTTCATAGTACGTATCGCGAGGCGCTGCTTGACCAAGACTTGATGTTGAGGCGTCCTCATAGGGTACGAAACCAAGTCTATTCTGGATCGCGAGAATCGCCATATCACGTGCCATCTTGAAGGCATACATTGTCTCCTCAGACTGATTCTGGACGTGAGACAATGCCAGATCTTCATTCAGATACAGTGCAGCAGCATCATAGGTTTCACTGTTACCGCCAAAGCGGATGTCGTGAACAATAGACTCAAGGATGTCAACGATGTCATCTTCACAGTTGACCTTACCACCAGGAACTCTGAATCCATTATGTTTGAATGCTGAAGTCTTGGTTGTTAGATCAACTGCCTCAGCAGCAATAGATCTTGCATTACGAAGGATGATGTCACCAGAATCCAGGTCTCTATCGGTACCAGTATATGCCTTGGGATCGATAGTTACCGTGTGGTCTCGGTAGACAACTTCATCAGTCCATTGTGCCTGATAATAATCAGTTGTATCTAAAGCAATATCAGTTGGATTTTCATTTCTACCGATCAGAAGACCTTGTACTGCCTTCTCAGAAAGCATCTTGGCATATTCGATAGAATCAAGCATTGCCAGGAGTTCGGTATCAACGTAATTGATATTGGTCTGGTTATCCAGATACTTATCAATCATTGCCTGGGTTTCAAAGTTACCACCAGTTACCAGGTCACCACCGATAGCGGGGAGAATGTGGTCTCTGAGGTCACGTACACACTTATTTCTATTAGGGATCTGCAGTTTGCTAACTGTAGAGAATCCAACCAGAATGTTGTACTTGTCTTCGATATACGAAACTGCTTCATCAGCGATAAACGCACGGTTGAAGTAGATGGCGTCAGCACCGTCACGGAAGCGATGACCAGTAGGACCGATGATGTCAAGAAGATCATCAACGGTATTTGTGATGAAGTCTTGGATGTTTTGTGCTGCAGGAGCAGCGAAATAATTAGGTACACGTACGCCAGTGGAGTATGTGCCACTCAGATCTGTTTCATCCAGAGTAATTACATCGACACAGAGTTTTGCAACTTCACGCCAAGTGTAGATGGATTGTAGTTGCTCACCACCAATGTGCTGCAAAGCACCAGATCCTTCAATGTACGCTCTACCAACAACGGTAGTGTTGTAGTTACCACCTTGGATAAGATCATCGATGATAGCGGGAAGAATATAAGACTTAGTATCACGAAGACATACATTTTCACCCGCATAGGACATACCACCGTCACCTGGGATAACGAAATCGGGATAACGATTTCTCAGGCGACCAACTGCCTCTTCAGCAATCCAGTTGATGTTCTTACGAATAACCTCAGCACAATCTCTGAATGCCTGACGACCAAGGTCAACACCTTCAGTAGTCAGTTCAGATCTCCAGAGTTCCACTTCATCAGCAGTTGCAGAAGAAATGGTATGTGTTACATACGTAGCATAGATTGCGTCAGTCTCCATTGCAAACGGTGCTTCACCGTCAAGTGCGAAGGAGATGTTATCGTCGTCTACGAAGACAGTGGGGGGAGTAAACGTAGAAGAGTAGCTGGCGATTCCTTTGCGGATAATAACGTTTTCCATCCAACCACCGAATGGACTTGCGTTGTTCCAAGCAGCACCAACTTTGATTACCTTGTCAACACTATAATCATTAGCGTCAGTGTAGTCGCTACCGACTTGTTGACCACCAACAAATAGTTTAGTTACGTTAGTTGCTCGACTGACTGCGATGTGATACCAAGTATTAGCGTTTTGATTGAGTGCAGCAGTACCAATGATAACGTCGGAACCTGCAATCGCCAATCTCAGACTATTGCCTTGCATCAACAACGTAAGTTGAGAATCAGATGCGCTCGAACGGAAATCAAATATAGTTTGAGTTCCAGTCAGTGATGTAGGACGAATCCACGCTTCCAGGGTGTAATCCCCAGTACCAAACGTTACGCGATTGGAGGTAGGGTAGGAAACATAAGAACTGGTACCAGAGAATTTCAGTGAACCGCTACCAGAAGCATATGTCAATGCATCCTGGGTAACGTTAGATCTAGTCAGTTTGGAGTTTGTAATATACTCATTTGCCTGCAAGGTGCCAGTAATGTCCTTGGAGTAAATCCACTTGTTACCAGCATTAGAACCGATAACGTCATAGGTTGCACCAGAGGTAATAGCGGTAATAACATCACCAAAGGCGAAGAATCCACCAGAGGACTTATCCTTATATGCGTGCTTGGTGCAGCGAAGTGTCTCACCATCTTGGAACGCATATGCTGGTTCGATACGAGGTACGTTACCGATAGCCCACTGATAAGTAGCAGGGTTTGCAGCAGTAGGATCCTGAAGAGTATCAGTGATAATCTTCATAAAGTTGGTGATGGCAGACACCTGGTTGACACAACCATTGGCGTAACCATCCAGAGCAGTTGTAGGAACAGTTCTGGTGTAGGTTGCTTCAAAGTTTGCCAGAGTACCAGGAGATGCAGTAGTGCCAAGTGCGCCAGTAGCAATACCCATCAGGGTAGTGATAGAAGAAGCAACAGCAATACAAACAGGTGAAGTAGTATCAGCAGTGATTGTGTTGTCAGTTACCTGAACCCAATCGTGTGCGCCTTGCTTAACTATTGCATTGTTTCTCATCACTTCGATCGCCAGATCGCGTGCCTTGTTGAATGCAGTTACTGTGTCATCTTCATAACCAGCAACGTGAGCACCAACCATATACTTCCTGGTTGCATCGTAAACAAAGTTGTTACCACCGTGTGCCAGGTTGTAAGTCATTGCTTCCAGCATATCCACGATGTCAGACAAGCAGTTGTTGTCTCCACCAGGTACGGTCAAGGAAGGATTGACAGTCTTAGCGTGATGAAGTGCTTCGTGAGCAATAAACCACTTGTTAGCAAGGATCAATGTACGAGCATCAGCGTGACTGTTATCTACAACCGCGAACTCTTGAGTGATTTGGTTGTCGATATACTGCGTACGGGTAGTCCACAGTGGAGTATGTGCAATGTTTCTGATTGCTTTAATTGCAAGGTCACGTGCTTGGTTAAAGGCATATACAGTCTGGTTTACAGCACCATCCAGGTGATAAACCGAGTTACCTTGTACGTAAGTTGCTGCAGCATCCCAAACTTCAGAGTTGCCATCATATTCCAGTTGATATGCAACAACATTCAGGATGTCAACAATATCATCCTCACAATCACGGTCACCACCAACGGATTGAACCACGAATGCAGGGTAGAAGTCCTTCATAATGCCCACTGCTTCTTCAGCAATGAAACGTGCATTCTTACGAATCAGATTAGCAGCATCATATGAACGCTGATCGTCTACACCTCTAAGAGAAGAGTTGTTGAAGTAGATCTTCTTGTTGCGGATATAGTCACCAGCAGCAAACTGGGAACCTGCCAGGTAGTTGTAACGGATTTCCTGGTTTCTAACCTCTTCAAAGTCAAGGAAGTCTTGGTTGTTGGCAGTTTCACCGTCATAAAGTTCAGTCGGATTAATAACAGTCTCCGAAATATTGTCAAGAATGACGTTCGGATACGTGATAGAAGGAACACGCTGGAATACCAGACCGAAGAAAGTGGACGGAGGAGACAAATCAACCGTATCAATGATTTGCTCACTGACAGAATCTTGATATGGAGCAATACTTGTAACCGTTGCAGCGATATTTGATCTTGCAGAGTAGATAATATCGTTGAATTTGAGGTTGAAATCACCAGTTTCGTATGCAGCAGTACCAGAAGTACGTGAAACGAGCAGTTCGTTACTAATTACGCCATCATCAAGGTTATTTTCTTCAATAACAGCGAAATTACCCGCCAAGTTTCTGATTGTTTCACCTTGTTCAAAGATAGTTTTGCTTGTCAGGTTAGTAACAGCACTCAAAACACCGTCAAATCCAGTAGCAGAAGACAGAACATTATCATTGATGGCAAATGTACCTTCAATATTGACCACATCAATGTAGTCAGTACCAGAATCAATGACAGTTGCTGTGCCTTCATTCTGCAAAGAACGTACGATCTTGCCAGAGGGCGGGAAGATACCTGCAGTTGTGCTAAATGTATAGCGAGTAATCGCCATCTGGGTGTACGTCAACGTACGGAACTTGATTCTAGAAGGTGCTCTAGGGGGTTCAGCGAATACGATGCTGGGTCCAGCAGTTGTGAATGACGTTCCAGGTGCCTGTGCAACACCGTTAATCAGAATAAGCATCTGATCATCAGTTGCAGTAACAGATTCACCTTCAACAGTCAGAGGGAACTGAGACTTGATGCCATTGAAATCGCTATCAATGTTATCCAGTTTCTTAACAATAGAGGTCAAAATTTCCTCGGAGTTGGTCAGACGCTTCTGTCTGAACAGAACTTCGGTGTTATTGAACTCAGTATAGATCGGTTGTGCGTTAGCAAACGAGGTGATCTTGTTAATATCAGTAGAACTGAAGATGTTGACCTCTTTAACAAGGTCAGAAATAACTTTACGTCCAGAAATATCCTTACCACCGCTAAGTGAAAGTTCACCGAACATATTGAAACCAACAGGGTGGTTAGTTTCCAGCAATGAAGTTCTCCAATCATTGATAGGAGTCTGGGACTTAACGACGTAAGAGAAGTTTTGGTAGAAATAGGAGTCCTGAAGTTTCTGAACAATCTCGGAAGGTTTACCTACGTCATCGATAAACTGACCAGTCGTGGTGGTCATAGAGTCAATATTCAACGTACCACGTGCAATCGAGAGGTTATCGATCAAACCAGATGCGCGAGAAACCTGACCTGTAACTCTTTCTCCAGGAGTCCAGGTTCCATCATAGTTTTCCAGTTTTAGGATACGAGGACCAATTTGCCAACCTTCGTTATTAGAAACGTAACCAGTTGCAGTTGCAGTCTCAATACTGCTACCTTGATAAACCAGTTCACCCTTCAGGAATCGTGAAGTCTCAACGATTGCCTCAGCAACACCACCAAACACCTCAGTAAGAAGGATTTGACGACCTTCACCCTGTGTCAGGAATGTGATAAAGTTACCAGACTCAGCATCAACTTGGGTCAGAGCAATTCTCAACTGGTCAGGTTCCAGGGAGTTAGCAGAACCTGCAATAGCATAGTACGTTGTGTTTGCGTTCAAGCTAACCAAACCTGCAGAGCTCGGTTTCGGCAGAATACCAACCGTAGAACCAAGATCTTCTGCTCTCAACTGAATAGCAGCACCAGTCGTGATACCGTGTGGGAAGTTGAACTGCAGATAACCCAAGTCGAGGTTAACAACGTAGTTGAATTCAGACTTCAGGGTAACAGTCGGTTCAGAAGAGTAACCAGAACCAGGGTTCTTGATGATAACTTCAGAAAGTCTGTTGTTCTTGACGATTGCTTCTGCTTCAGCACCTGTGCCGCCGCCACCTTCAATCACAACTCTAGGAACAGAAGTATAACCAGAACCAGGATCGGTGATCTTGATTTCCGACAAAATAGCGGTGTTAAACAGCTGAAGGTTTACAGGGAATGTAATTTCGGGTCTCAGAGTATAATCGTGAGAATAACCGAAACCAAATTCGTTGTTCTTTAGTTTCTTAATCTTACCGATGCTTCTACCTTGCAGGAAGACAGCAGCGCCTGAACCTTCATCAGGAATCACAACTTCTAAATCACCACCAGAACCTGCGAGCAGAGGTCCAAGAATTCCAGGAATAGCATCAATATCGATAGATGCTGTGGTATAACCTTTACCAGCAGATGTCAAAACGACATTCGTGATAGTTCCAAGCAATTCACCGTCATCAGCAACTGTGATGTTGCACAAAGCACCTTCACCATCACCAGCAATAGGTACGTTATAGTAGATGCCATTTACATATTCAGTACCGCCAGATGTGATACGGATTTTCTCAATCTCTCTATTGGATGCAATATCAGTAACGATGGGTAGTTTCTGATAGAAACCACCTGGGTTGACCAGTTTGATGTCAGAGATAGGTCCGATTGCCTTGGTAGAGGTAGTGGAGTATGACGCTCTAGTAAGACCTGTTTCAGTTTGACCCAAAGGTGCAGTGGATTTCTCAGGTTCGCTGCTCAACTCGAAGTTGAATTGAGTATCACTGAGGATTTCATTAATAGTGTACGTTCCCTTATATGGAGTCTGGATAACGTCAATAAACGAATCATCGCTAACAGGTGAGTTATCAGGGCTAGTTCTGGAAGGATCGAAGTAGTAGGAGATGTTAGTAACATCTTCGTTAACGATAAACTTGACCAGAGGTTTGGGAGATGTCTGATCAGTCAGTCCAGGAATACCTTCTCTAACAATGTTAACGAACGGATATTCCAGTTTGTACTGGTTATCCTTCGAGAAGGACATAAAGTATCCAAGGTTGGAAACATCATCCAAGTCAAAGATATACTGATGACCACGTACGAACAGAAGTTTGGGGTGCTTAGCATAGATGTTTACACTGCCAATAGTATTCTGCAAGAATGTGGGATCCTGTACAGCAACAGATCTCAATCTATACGTGAACTCTCTACTATTAAAGATTTCCTGAACAAAGAATGATCCAGCGTACTCATTTGTTGAGAATCCTTCAACAAAGATAATTTCATTGACTTCAAAGTTATTCTTACTGCTAGAAGCACAGTAAACAAGATCAGTGTATGCCAAAGCACCACTAGGAATGACATCCTTATCGAGATTAGATGTCAAGGTAAACTTCTTAACACCAACCAAACCAGCAAATGTTGCAATCTTGTGGGTAGAATCAAATGTCAGTACGAGACCAACAGCGGCAGCATCAATCGTGTCACCCTTAATGTAAACAGAATCTGCGTAGATCTCATCAATTTTAATGATGTAATCAGTAGGACTAAACTCTTTCCAGGTTGCATATTGTGCAAGAGTGCCACCCGCATATGAAGTGTTGTTGATGTCTACATCAAAAGAACCAGCAATTCTGGTGAATACCCAGTTAACAGAACCATCAGAGACCGTACCTACGTTATGAGTAGGTGCAGTTGCTCCAGACGTACCAGTGCTAGATGCGGTGTAGATCTTACCATCGTTATAAACTTCATCACCAGTGGTGTATGGGTTGTTATCACTCCACTGAGGAATTGTTGTTTCTACAGTAAAGACTTGTGCAATCGTATTTTCATCATTTGCAGTAGACTTCAGTTTCTTCTGGGTATCAAAGTTACCAATGATCTTACCGATTTTTACGGAGTTAGTACCAACTTCAACGATAGTTCCATATGCGCTAACAACATCTTGACCGCCAATGGTTTGATATTGTTGCAGGATAGAACCTTTAGTAAACGTTGCAGGTTGATTGAACGTTACTGTCTTAACAGCATCAATGCTGGTGTACAGAGCGTCTCTCAGATAGAACTTGGGAATAACCTTGGTATCCAGAAGCAATTTCTTACCCAACGGAGTAGGAACAGTTGCAGTTCTAGTCTCATAAGTCTGCTCAACAGAAGAGAACGAGAAGATCCCCTCTACGTTGTTGGATACAACATCGCCATAGTCGAGGATTTGAATACCAGCAGGTCCAAGTTCCCAATCAGCAGCAGTGAGAGTTTGTGACTGATAAGTGAAATCATTGATTGTAGATGCAACGATAACCGACATACCTTGCTCAACAGTGTTGAGTGCATACGTACCAGTCTTAGTTTGCTCTCGATCGAGTTTGAAAGTAAACGCAGATACTTCCTTGTTGGAACCAGTTGCTTGTCCAGGAGTAAAGGTGTCGTCATACTTAACCACCTGAGAGATTGATACGTTATCAACCCAACCGCCAAGAGAGGTTGTAACAACAGGTGAGGCAACACCCAGCATACGTACCTTCTCAAGATTAGTATCGACAGTCGTACTTGTGATGCTGATTTCTTCGTTACCAGCAACATATACCTTATAAACGTAATTGCCAACGCTAGGAGAGGACTTAACGAAAGCAACGTGTACAAATCCTTGGTTATTAAACGCTGTCCACATAGCAGTGCTTGTGGAGTAGTACGTATTTGCACCCAACTCCAATACCAACTTACCAAAGTTGGGACTTGTGGAATCACCATCAACACTCAAAGTTGCATTGGCACCTGTGTTAGGAATAACTTGGAACAGGAGTGGTTTAGATGCTTGTGCATTGTATTGAGTGGTGCCAATAGCCATCCAAGCTTCACAAGTCCAGTCAGTTGCAACATCAGAAGATCCATAATCAAGTAAGACTGTATTTGCAGCAGCAGTTGTTGATGCAGATTGTGCACCATACTTGAACTTAGAAGCGTCTAAGGTAGGAGCAGTACCCCAAGTAACTGTCAGATCATTGTTATAAGTTGAATCTGCACTATCGGTAGTCTCAAAATCGAGAATAGCAATTTCATTGGTTTCGATCTTGTTACCAACGATGATAGTGTCACCAGAGTTGTCATTTGTGATAGATGTTGGCTTAAATCCAATACCCTGATCTTGCTTAACATAAGCAGCAGTCAGTACGTTGTTGGTATTCCAAGAAACCTTGAAAATGACTGCACGGTGATCATTGTATGAATACTTGACATATGCACCGACATCAATGTTACCGAAAATATCAAACTTACAACCAGTGGAATGAATATCATCGAAAGTTGCACCTGTTGGAGCAAAAATCTTAGCAACAGAAGGAGTCTTGAGATCATCAGGACTAAACTTCATATAAAGAATACCGACTCGGTTGCCACTAGAAACGTTAGTAGCAGTAGCAGTCACATATCTAGATCCATAGTCATCCTGAGTCATCTTAGGATTAGTGAATCTATATGCAGCATTACCAAATTGACGACTCCACTGAACCTCAATAGTTGCGGTATCGTAGTACGTTTCGCCAATAATAATATTACCGACGCCAGCAGGGTCACTTTCACCAACAAATACAGTTCTATCATTACCAATGTAATGAAGGTCTGTCAGTTTCTCAGTACCACTTGCAGAACAAATCTTACGCTTCTCTTTAACAGAACCGTCCAGATTCAGCAAACCGATCCACATATCATCTGGACTCGGTGAGTTGGTGTCAGTAGTACCACCAACATAAATCTGACCATCTTCGTCAATAGTGATAGAAGAAATATAGTCACGACGAGTAGCACCAGAAATACCAGCAATCTCACGCTGCCATACAGGAATAGCAGTAGGATTGTTCAGACCATCAAAACCAGACCTATACTTAGCAACAACCAAGTCTGGGTTGTGAGTCAGGTTGGTAGAGTTTGGAATAGTCTCACCAACTACGTAGATATTGTGAGGAGTTGAGTTCTCAATGTAGATTCTATTGAAGATGCACTTCTTATCACCTGTGGCAGGTGCCAGAGGCAGCATAGTACGTGTCCAAAGCAGTCTTCCATCACTGTTGAACTTGGCAATCAGACCACCAGAGTCACCACTTACATCATCAGCGTGACCAACAACATAGAATGTACGATCATCTGCAATAGCGACATCAACAATCTTACAAACTCTATTTTCGCCACTGCTGTTTTCTTTCAGGACTGAGAGAGCATATTGTGCTTTCTTAAATCTCTGAGGGTGAGAAACGCGAATTTCTGGGGCTTCGTTTTCGTCATATCCAGAACCAGAGTTGATAATATTGACTTTCTTAACAGCACCAGATTCTTCTCTCGTAATAGAGAGTGCAAAATCCTGACCAGAACCACTAACAACCTGATAAGTTGGGGGAATATCTTCAGAATAACCAAGACCTTCTTGAGAAACTGTTACTCGCTCTACACCAGAGACGACTTTAACTCTGTACGTCTTATTGGTTTGATCGATAATAGGAATACTATCGACAATAATTTCATCGCCTGCTCTCAGATCGTGCTCACCAGTTGTAGTGATTTGACCATAGGGGCGATCATCAATGATGGATGAAGTGTATCCAGTAATGTCAATACCTTTAACAGAATTGACCTTTGCAGATGCACCATAACCACCAGTACCTGTATTGTCGAAGTACAGTTTGTCATTAACTTTATAAGATCTACCAGCATTCTCAACCACGAATCCGCTAATTTGAGCATCCTCAAATTTGGTAGTAGTATCAATCTCAATATCAACCTGTGATCTAGTAGAAACACGAGGGTAGTAATCAAAGAGTTGCAGCACAGGTTCTTCTGCGATTTGAATCATCGCATCGATTTCAGTCTGTTGAAGAACACCGTCTCTATTAGTATCTTCGATTTCAAAGATGAAAGTATCACCGAACTCAGTTACAAGAGTATCGGTATCTGCATTGGGTTGACGATCAATGTCAATATCAACATCTTGATATGGATCACGGAAACGAACAACATCACCAGGAATGTTTGTTTGTACTGCATCCTGTGAATAGTTCCACTTATCAGGTGTGGAATACAGTTGAGGACCACAAACGTACGGGAAGACAGGAAGACCTGCTTCTGATGCATCAATAGCAACAAAATAAGCGTAAACACCTTCAGGGTATTCTGGTGTCTTACAATATCTACCATTATACTGGTCAAGATCACCCTGCTGGAAGACGTACTCGTAGTCTTCAATAAATGAACCAGCTGGTTCAGCTGTTAGCAGAGGACCATCAGCACGGACAGGATTTGGGTTGGTGTCTGCATCGTACAGAAGAACTGGTTTGATTCTGTAAGACGATACAACTCTCTTGATACCAGAAGACTGGTCAGCAGCATCAATATAACCATATGGACCATAGATAGGGTTGCCATCATATGCCCAACCAATGATTGGGGAGTGTCTAAGACCTGTCTCAAGTTCTCTCAGATTGCCAGTTGCAGGATCACGGAAGACGTTATCACCGAGAACGTATCTAAGTTGCTTGGGATCTGAGAGGTGGGCATACTCACCACCGTACTGAGTGTTATAACCAGCGAACACATAACCACGGGAGGGATCGAAGAGACCATCCAATTCTGTCTGAAGGTTCTTAGTCCACTCAAATACATTTGCGTTGAACACAGCATTCTCACCAATCGCCTCAAGACGAATAGTGGTAGTACCAGTTGCATAACCAACACCACGGTTTTCAACGGTAACACCGAGAACTTTACCAGCGTCCTCACCAAACTGACCGATAATTGCTTTACCAACAGCACCATAACCTTCGCCGTTGATGACAACTCTTGGAGGAGAAGTATATCCGTTACCAGAAGCAATAATAGCGATGGATACGATACGACCATTAATGATGATTGGTTGGGCAACCGCACCTTCACCAGAGTTCAATTTGATGTCGGGAGAAGATGTATAACCAGAACCAGATGCAGTAATAGCAATACTTTGAATAGGACCACGTACTTCTGCTGTTGCAGTTGCACCTGTACCATTACCACCAGAGATGGACACTGTGGGAGAAGAAGTATATCCTTCACCAGGTGTCTCAACAAGAATCTTACTTACAACACCATTAGTAATAACTGCAGTTGCAGTAGCACCGAAACCGCCACCACCAACAATAGATACCAGAGGTTGTGTGGTGTATCCTGTACCACCATTAGTAACGTCAACAGAGAACAGAGAACCGTTAACTGTTACATCTGCAGCAGCACCAGACCCTTCACCACCTGTGATTTCGATGAGTGGTTTATTTGCAGCGTCATAACCAGTACCAGCATTAGCAATATCGATACTGGTAACACCACCAAATTTAACTTTGGTTTGTGATTTATAAGACCAGGCAGCAACACCGTTAACCCAAGCACCGATAGGACCAAACTGAATGTCTTCACGACGAGAAACGGTCTCAACCTTTAAGGGGAAACGAGACAGTTTACGCTGGTTACCAGGAAGAAGTGCAGATCCAATAAACGGACCAACCTTATAGTTGGGAATACCAGTTGTTGCAATATAAGCGTAATCGCTATTAAAGAATGTGTTCTGTACGTTAGTAGTATAATCTTCAATAGAAGCATTAATACTTTCTACATCAGACTTACCCTTATTCAAGTCAACAGACATCAGGATATTACCCTGAGGTGCGTTAGGAGCAGGAGCAGCAATCTGATATGAGAAAATAGTGTCACTAATACGTGAAGTGACAGCGAACGTACCATTAAAGATCGTTGGGTTTGCACCGTAGATAGTTACGGAGTCACCAACAAGCAAACCGTGATTATTTGTTGTATATACAGTTGCGGTTTGATTATTCAGACCACCAGGTTGGATTTCATTAACCTTAATCAGTTTTTTGACGTTATACAACCAAGAAGTGACCTTTTCATCTGTAGAAGATGAACCAAGAGACGCAACATTCAGTTTATCTGTGGGTAGGTAGTAAGAACCAGTATCATTCAGGACAGTACCAGTTGCCTCGGCAATACCAAGAATACGCATCTTGACTTCGGTATCAAGACCACGGTTGATATAAACAAAGATGTCAGATTGAATTTCGGAACCAGCATCCCAATCTTCGACAACACCGTTCTTAGAACGAGTACACTCGATGAACTGGTTCAGGGATTTCTCTTTATATTGTACGTACTCTTCATCACCGAGGATGATTAGACCATTTCTTTCTGGCCAACCAATAGTAGAGTCAACAGTAATGATTGAATCAGTTTGACTGACTGGTTCTACAAGAGTAGTCTTATAGGGAATTGTGAACTTACCCTCAAGAGTTTCCTCAGAAATAGAGAGTTCGTAAATAGTTCCTACACCAGTGTTGATGGCAATAACGTTTTCAACCAGGCAGGTTGCATTTTTAACACTGGTATCAACCGCATCTGCATATTGGAACAGCTGCGAATCAATAATGTTGCGGGGATCACCGCTAATTAGTTCAACACGAAGAATTGTCTCAACGCTCCAAGTTGCGTCAGACGGTTTAATGAGTTCGTCTTTGGGATATGATACGTCAACATCTTCAGAGAACAGGATCTTGAAGAGATACTCTGTTGCAATCTTCGTACCTTTAGACAGGTAGAAGTCTTTAATAGTCTTGATAATCTGCGGAGCATTGACTTTCTTGTAGTCAATCGGCGCATTAGGCAAGAATTGATTTACAAAACGCTCATATAGGGTACGTGCAAAGAGTGCATCGAGGTTTTCGATGACTGTACCTGCTTCGTGAGAGGATTGGATGCTATCAACTTCTTGTGTGAATACTTGGTTGCCTCTAATATCGTAGTTAGCAACACCAGATACACCGCGCTTACAATTCTTAAATTGCGAAGGTTTATAGTTTTCGCCGTGAGAATGTAGAGTAAAACCAGTAATTTCACCAAAACCAACATCACAAGACGCTGCAGCTGCCTTTGGTTCCGCAATAAAGACTGTAGGGGGTTCAGTTTCGGAATATCCATCACCAAAACTGGTAATATTGATGTCAGTGATCTCTCCATTGAAGATTGTTGCTACAGCGGTAGCGCCAGTACCACCAATGGGATTGCCAGACAGATCTTTGCGATTATCGACGATATACACAGAAGGAGCGTCTGTATAACCAGATCCGCCCGTCAAAAGTTCAATATCCGTCAATTTACCGCCAGTTACGGAAACATCGAGGATCTGTGCACCAATGGGATCAATAATTCTACATCTAGGCGCAGAAGTGTAACCTCTACCGCCAGAAATGATTGTAACTCCGTCAACTCTGCCTTGATCGTCTAAAGTTGTTACGGCAGAAGCGGAAATTGGGTTTACAGCGTCTTCAGACGGAGGATCGATATAAACTGCAGGAGGAGTTGCATAATTAAGTCCTCTTTCGACAACAGTGATAGAACCAGGTACGATAGACCCATCAGCGTCAATCTGAGAGTCGGAAATCTTTGCTCCACCAGGATTTACGAATGAAATCGAAGGAATGGAGTCGTATCCAGAACCAGAAGACTGTACGTTAATTGCAGTGACTTGACCACTAGCATCATCGACAGTTACAGTTGCTTTTGCGGGGATACCAGAGGGATCTGCAGGTTCATCAAAGATAATGATGGGTGGGTTTGCTGCAGTGTAACCTTGACCACCATCAATCAGGGTAATATCTTTAATACCATTAACAAGTGCCTCAGCAGTGGCATTTTCGCCAGTAGTATCTGCAGGAGTTAGGATTGTGGTCTTAGGAGTAAAATTAATGCGGTATCCACTACCACCATTTTTTACAATGATGTCTTTGAGTTGACCGTTCTCAATTTTACTAATTGCACTAGCTGCTTTACCAAATTCTGGGGCAATTAGTTCTACAGCACGTACTGACAGAACAGTACCAAGAGAAAGTGCTTGTTTGAGGATAATCTTATCCTCGTAGATGGTATAGTCACTAAATGGTGTTTTTACAACACCATCAACTGCTACCAAGCAAGAAATGGTAGACAGGGGAATATAAGGTGCACCACCAAGGGTGAGAGAATATACTTTTTGATCTTGATTATCAACTGCAACAGTTAGGTGATCCAGTTTACGAACTGGCACACTGGTATAACCAATAAGGTACTCAATACTGGTAACAGCAGTAGAACCCTGAATAATTACGGGAGGAGTTTGGAAACGGATGTTAGATCCATCAAGGAAATAGTCTACATCTGGTTCCAGTTGAATTCCATTGACAATAACGCGCAGATACTCGGCAGCAGAGGGCGTTACAGGGGTTCCGAGGAGTTTTAGAGGGAAAGACGTACGACTTCCGTCAAACAACAACTTGATACTCTCAAGTTCTTGGATCTTCTTGTTAAATTCGGCAAGATTGACTCCAGGAGTGAAAACGACCTCTGGAGACTTGGAAATCTCTTCATAGTAGATGATTTCATTGTCAATCTTGATCGTACCGTCTCTTTCGAGAAAATAATCGATGTTTTCTACATCGATATTGATGTCGGTAGGTCCAACACGGTTCAGAACGACAGATTCCGACCCAATAAAGTTTGGATCGTACTCACCCGAACTAATATCGGTGTACGATAAGATATTATTGAGAATATCGTAAGGTTTACCAGATTTCTCTTGAGATCTGTAGTATTCTACAATCAGATCAACAAAAGCTTGATCCTCTTCCTTGATAAAGGCAGGAATCTGGTCCTTTACTCTCTGGGATACCTTAATTGACTTCATTCTTCGTTTTCTGCCGTCTAATTAGAAGCAAGCGTCGAATTCTGGGAACTCAAACACTGTCGTCGGATAATCAATGATATTTATCGAGGTTCCGTCGAAGTTAATTGGCGTAAAGTCGAACGGATCGAAGTTAGGAACTACTGTTCCATCAATGGTGTAGTCAATCGTGATGACTTGTGGATTAAAGATCGTAGGATCAACACCTGTACCGATATTTACGTTTCCAGACGCAATCAAAGCGGTAATAGGAATACGATTTGTGCCATCAGGAGTAGTTTGGACGTTAATAGGTCCAAGACAAACTTCACCAGTCTTATAATTGACTGTTCCGACTCCTTTTTTAAGGATAACTTCTTTCTCGTCGAGTTTCGAGACCATAATCAGTTCGCCACGACCATCATCACGTACATTTACGGGCAAAAGTGCCGATGTATCGTTATCGATGAACGTACTGGTGCTCAAAACCGAGTTTGTAGTCAACTGTTGTGACTGAACTGCCAATTCGAGAAGATTTTCGGTGTATCCAGTCGAATAGAACGTACCAGACTTGACAGAAGAGAACTTAGGATCACAAGTTTGACCCCCACCAGCGCCAGTACCAGTATTACCACCAGAAATGTCGCTAGGATTAACAATTTCGTTGTTAAAATCAACACATTGGGTAAACGTACTACCAAACGGAAACCCTTCGACGTTCAAACCGAGGGTCATTGAGGTCTGGTTACCAACAATCGCGTTATTTGAGTTATCTACCATCGACTGGAAGGCAGATGTGTCGATTCTGCCGTTAAATCTGTTGGCAGAACCCTGATTATTGTATTGATCGATAGCAGACAACACAGTTGTCGCCATTTCATTGTTAGAAAGGTTGGTTCTAGTGCCATCGAAGAAGACGTACGACTTCGGACGGATGTATAGAGTAGTAGGATCGATGATGACTGGTTCGATTGCCGCCATCGAATACTTCAGAAGGTCATTCTTGATGCGCTTCTTAGTTGTTTCGTTCAGTGCTGCACCACTCTTGGTTTTGACAGCAACAAATACCTTGCCATAGATCGGAGGAGCAAGTCTTTCACCACCATAAGCAGTGACGGACTTTGCCATCGGATATACCATCTTGGTGATATACTCATAGTCCGACTCGGTAACCGCTCTATTCTGCGCTGAGAATGCCCTAGGAGCGTTATATTTGATGCTAACGATGTCTTCCCCTTCCTCACCGTCTTGAGAGGCGTCTACGGTCGTTACAGAGATGTTAGAGGAGGGTATGATACGACCAGTGTTATCAATAGCACGACCGATGAAAGTAAACTTCTTACATCCGTTAGCAATGGGACCATCTGTACGTACATACTTGAATCTGATGATCTCACCAGCAATCAATTCTCTACCGATGATACCATCACCAAAGACGACTCTGTATCTCAGGTCATCAGTCTCTTCGAGGAAATAACCACGAGTAGTACCATCAACCCCAACAATATCTGTAATGCGATTATATGTGTCAATTTCTTCTGACTGAGCGTTGGGAGAAATACTAACGTACAGAAGGTCAGTATCCACATTGTCAACGGGAATATCATAACCACGCTTCTTGACATCCTCAACGGTGTACTTGTATGTTAACAAGTTTCCTTGATAAACGACAGTTTTATTAAATTCTGCAATACCAGTAGTCTGATCCACAGCAACCGTCAGATCTTGAGGCAGAGTGAACAGAAAAGACTCACCATCCACGGAAGATACGAAAGTATCACCCTGTGGCAAGGTTACTGTTGAGGGAAAAGTTGTGCTGCTACCAATATATTGCGTCTGTACAGCGAAATGCAAACACGCTTTTGACGCTTTGATGGATCTTGGTGTATAATTAAGTTGCTTCGCAATCTTAACAACGTTGTCTCTAATCGTTGCAGATTCAAGGAACGCCTCATTCATCGCCATATTAGCGTTGAACGCAGCATAGTAAGTGTTATATGCCAGTACGTCTAACAGGTATGACGCAGCAGAACCCTCAAAATCGTAATCAGTAAACTCAGTTCTGGTTCTCAGATACGATCTGATAGATTCTTTGATCTCTGTAAAGTCCAGAGATGTTAAATTTGAAGGGATTGCTGCCATCTGTTAGGTTCTCTCTAGGAGGAAGTCAACTGTTTGTACTAAAGTCTCACCAACAATAGTGTAGTCTACCTCTATATCTAGGGTATTATCGTCATCTCCAGGAGTGATACGTACATCATTCAGTACGACTCTTGGTTCAAATCTTGCTACTACGTTCTTGATCTCTTCTTTTAGATCTTCTCCCAAAAAGACATCATAGGGTTCAAATAGCATTTCTCTCAAACGAGACCCTGTGTTGGGTTGGAAGGGTCTCTCGTACATACCCGTAGAGACTAAGTTACGGATAGACTGTTTAATAGCATTCTCATTTTTTACAACAGAAAAATCTTCAGTATTGGGATTCGCTTTGAATCCAATACTGAAGTCCTTAAATGCTCTGCTGAGCGTTCTATCTGCTCTAAATTTGTATGCCATTAAGTGTCAAAGCGTTCGACGTAATCATCGAAACCACCTTCACCACCACATTGTCTAGATAAACGATCCTTAGGGGGATCGTTGGGTTTCTTTAGGTTCAAGTATTTATCAGCGCGGGGGTCGGTTATTAGAACCATCCCGCTTTTGATGAAATCTTGACTTTGATCAGGGATAGGACTGTTTGCCATTGTGCTCTGTATCTTAGGTCAGAACTTTTATAGCGGTTACTATCGCTGTTTAGTATTTATCGCTTACCCTGACCCCTGTAACGCTTACGTGCCTTATTACGGGAACTTGAAGCGTACTTGGTGTGCTGACCGTTACCTTGACGAGTTTTCTTGGGAACCGATTCAATCAGCTTCTGACCAGAGAGACCAACTTTTGCGCGTGCCATAGAATTGTGTGTAGGACTCGCAAATTATAGCACGATTATCCAGCGAGGACAGTAGGAGAACCATATGCAACCACTGACTTACAGGGCCAAGAAACGAATGGTTTACCAATGCCAAGAGGGTCTAACATTCTACCAATAGGTCTCTTCAGAGCGTACACTGTAAACGTTGTTGCCTCACACATACGGAAGTGACCAACACCACCCATATCTTCCACTGTGAGCATACCGCAAGTAGTGGGTGTTGGGATAATACACATTGCCTTACCACAAGGGCACAGGTAATTAATGATGTTTGCCGTGGTTGATGTATGTGGTGTAAATGTGTCACCAAACAACATAACGGGCAAACCGTTGACTAGCACAGTTGCTCTAAGAGGATTGACCGCTTCAAGTGGAATTAGCGGTTGAGGTGCCCACCAACAAGTAAGGTCCTTAACAACGATGCCAAAGGGGATAGGAGGCGTGCCACAGGGTTGTTGATTGTGGATAGATGCGGGTACGGGTAGTCCGTGTCCAGAACAAGGAAGACCGTTAAGAGACGCAACTGGTTTTAGAATTCCTAATGCCATCAGTCAAACGTAATATCGCACTCATCAAAGTACGGGTTACCATAGTTATTTAACGTTTCATCCAGCAAACGCGCAGATCCTGTTGAGTAGTTTCTCCAAAGCATACTACCCTCGTACGGTCCCATCTCAATACGGTTGTCAGAATTGATACGCTTGGGGTCAATAGCGATAGCAGCGTGCTGTACCTCATTCAACGCAAGGCATCCTTGGAATGGTGGATTGGAGCAAAGGTCGTTTGCGGTAATAGGATTACCACTACTGTCATATCCAGAGTTTACAGTCAACACGCCATCTGTAACAAAGTTGTGCCAGTTGTCATTACCGAACTTACCACCGCTACAACTGTTCAATGTGACACTGTTATACGTACCCCAACCAACTCCACCTGTAAAATTACCCGTGTTTGTCTGTGTTGTACTGCTCTGCCCTGTATTAGGATCAGTGGTAGTGGTCTCGGTGTACTCATATGAGGTCCAGGTAAACGGGGAGAACGTACCGTAGTTGCCTGCTCCGATCCAAGTTTCCAACTGATCAAGCTCTGTCATACCCTGATTAAGACCATAGTCAAAGGTGTTCTCGTCACCACCAAGAGGAACGAACGCATATTGACCGTTAGAAGTCTCATAGCAGCGCCCTTTAGCGTCACCATTAGTGCAAGGATGCGTTTTTTCATCACCAGAACCACCAGATTTGGGTACTTTGCGCGGTCTAGTGAGTTGTGGACGACCCAAAGACTTCAACCAGTTCATAAAACGGGTGTTTACAGCTTCACCTGCGCCACTTACATCACCGTCTACCTGAATACTTACCTTCACTTTCGCAAGATCTAGTTTAGAAGCGCAGTATTTGTACGGCATCCACCCATAAAGCAGTTCATTACCCTCCGAATCAAAGGATTGATACGGACAGGGGATGTCAAAGAAGCGTCGAACACCATAAAGATTGCTCTGAGCAACCTCAACACACCCTCCAGGGAAGATTCCTGCCATACCATTGGACAGTTTTGCCTCAATCTGGTCCGCGTACGGTCTAGAACGTGAGAACAAATCACCGATCATACCGTTGTTGGCGTTAAAGTCGCCGTCTAAACCGCGCAAATTGCTGAAGATTGCCTGTTCATCATAGTATTGTGCCCAATCTGACCACCCTTTACCAGAATCTGGTTGGAAACACAGACCAGGAACAATCTTATCGCAGAATTTTTGCTTCTCTTCTGGGTTGACATCGCCCATTTTAATGTATCCACGCGGATATATGGTGGTCTTCTCAGTATTAAACAACTGAGAGTTCTCCAGAATGATGTCTCTATCTGCCTGCAGTGCGGCATTTGCAGTCGCATCGTTGTTTCCGAACTGACTCAGAGAGCGTTGGATCTCCACTTCATAGGGATTCATACCCTCAGCAACGTACTTATCCTTCCTAATACCCGTCTCACGGTCTACCACAAGCACCTTGGGGCGGGTACCAGGGGAATATCCACGACCTTTATTGACAATAATTACGTCAACGATGGATCCATTATCATCTAGAACCGCTTTGAACTCTGCTGCTTCCAATGTTCCGTTAACATCAGACTCAGTAACGAAGGATTTATTGCTGATTTTGGATGCAGACCTACGTACTTTCTTATCAAAGCGTTTGAAATCCGTCTCATCCTCTACATCTATCTGTACTTTTGTCGAAAAATCATCCTCAAAGAACTCATCTACGTTAGATCCCGAGTCAGCAAACCCTTGTTCGCGCAATACTTCAGGGAATTCACAAGAAAGTTGCGGATTTATATAGTCTTTTCCCGCATTAATGATCTTAACGCTCTGTACTCTACCCTTTTTATCGATTTTTGCTTGCAATACCGCCTCATCTATCGTACGTTGCGGGATCAAAGCGTTCTTATCGATCTCTACACGCATATAGGAGACCTGTTTAGGGAACTCAAACACTCCCCAGAACGCTCCTTTGTTAGCAATTCCGTATCCTGCCAGTACAGTGATGCCACCATTGTTAGCAGAAGTGAATTGTTGACCATATGTGAACGCATTTCCTTGCCCTTCTTGTTGCAAAGAAGACAATTCCATATATCCACAGTTCATCTCATCACCAAAATAGCGGCAAGCAGTGATCATCCAACCATTAATACGCTCACCAATCTTGAAGAAACCGCTACTGGTGGTGTATCTAAAGAAGATACGGTGATCATCTGTACCCGCTGTCCAGAAAGATTCGTTTGCACCTGGTGTTAGATCAGGAGCATCAACAAACAATGTAGTCTTTTTAGTTACCCAAGCATCCTGACGGATCACATAGTTATAGTTGTGGTACGTCAGAGTGGGCTCTGGTGGTGTACTACCACTTCTGTACGAAGTAGGAAGACACGGTGCATTAGTCTCAAAGAAGTTAATACCATAGATCGGTCCATTCCAGGGGTACGATGTGTCGTACAGATAGAATACAAACTGACCTTCAAAGGCATCGTGAAAGTTGATTGAGCGGGGCACTGCTGCCTTCACAGCGCCGTTCTTTCCATAAAACCACTCAAAGTATGCATCAGTGTCTAATAGGTCAACACTGTTGCCCCAACCACGAGAAGATGTAGCAGGCACACCATCTTTATCTTTCAGGTAATCCATAATGGTGTATGGTGTACCGTACGCTCTTCTATTACCGTTACTATCGTTATCTGATACCCAGTCATACCAACTTGATCTATTAACTAGACCAGTATTCTGTGGACCACCAATCTCTTCATACCGTGCAACCGCCCTAGGACCTGGTGTAAGAGTTACGTACCCAATGATACCTTGATACCGATACTCTTCACCTCTTGGGTCATTGCAATCTGGTACACCAGATACACCAGTCTCCAGGTTGTTTTCGACTACAGGATTGACCGTATAGAAGTCGTTAGGACCTCTTTTACTGTCTCCAGGGTGTCTATAGTGGTAAAGGGGTCTTATCGCCTCTCCAGTGACCAGCAAACCGCTGCTGTTGGCGTTTGATTCACTGGTCCAGATATACCCCAGATTCTCTCCACCACCATTACCAGTCTCTAGTTTGTGATTCTTCTCACTACTATTGTACACAGAGCGAAGACGCACTGTACCACTTACTGAATCTCTCAGTGTAGTGAAGTACCTTGCGCCTCTCTGACGAGGTTCTCTATTGTATGACCTATGCTTATGTTCGTCTTCCTTTACTTCCTTGTTCTTACTATACAGGTGGTTCCTCAACTTACCTGAGTAGAACCTAAAAATAGTTCTTCTTTCACTAGCGCAGAATGCTACGCAAGTCTCTTGTCTCTCGCCAATATAAAATACCTCATCCTTTCCAAACTTATACCCACCAGGACCATTGTCCTCGTACGTTATCTGGTATCCGTTTGGAACGTTAGCAGCATCTGCTTCTGCACCCGACCACGTTTTATTATAATCTTCGGAGTCAACGGGGTTCTCATAAGAGCGCCCCGTCTCCTGTACGTAAATTGCCACTAATCACTAGAGAGTTTCTCTTCGATTTTATTTAGTCGCTCAAACAGATTATCAAACAGTTTTGTCAGGTTACTGTAGTCAGTATCACCAGGGATTTTATACTGAATCATATCAGCACCGCGTGATAGCAGTTGTTCCATTCTACCAACGCGCTGGGCAAGATTAGTACAAGTCTTGGCAATCATTTCAAATCGCCACTCGTTTTCTTCTTCTTTATTAGCAAAGTTGGGGATCTCTAGATCCTGTGGGATTTCAAAGTCTTCAGACATTAAAAATAATTGATGTTAAGGACAACACGGTACTTCTCGTTAGTAGTAGACGTACCGCTATGAGGGGTGTTCACAGGGAATTTTACCAGACGGTTGGCAACAGAGTCAACCCTTCCATTATGGAACTTGGTATAACCATTATTACTATTAAGATAAAAGATAGCAGTCGTTGCTCCTTCAAACTCTTCACTACCATACTCACCACAATCAGTATGGAATGCATACTCTTGTAGACTATCCGTATGGTGATTCAGGTTTGCCTTAATACGGATGAGCGCACGCGGTTGTAACAGGTTGATAATAGGTAATACGTACTCATACATCTGACTCAATGGTTGACCATTACCATACAGGTAATTAACCATTTGCCAGTTGTAGATCTCTGCTGCTTGTAGTTCAGGATCAAACATCCGTGCTACGTGCATTACCTTTGCTTTATTCACAAACCAAGGAAAATCCTGACCCGTGAATACTTCCGATATACGTTCAAACTCCTCAGGAGGTAAGAAGTTATCGATAATTTCTAAGTTTGCCAATGGATCCATAGTCTTTAGAATAGTTACGACGCTCGCGGGGGCGCGGTTTTTGAGGCTAGTCAATAAAACTAGATGCATTCAGTTTGGTTTGGATGCTTCGCCATAGGTTCTGTACCTTGGTGAGTTCCTTGCCGCCCTGAACATCTGCTTTGTATATGAGACACCACTGTGCTGAGTTGCACAGTAGTTTGCGTTCCGCATCAGTGAGTGTGATAGTCCACTCAGTCGGTTTCTCTGTAGGGTCCATAGAGGTTAACACGTTGTGCGATTTTCTGCAAGATTGCATCGCACTCATCATAGCGATCTTTTTTGAATGGTCCAACCGTATTCGATTGATAGTAACGAACTGCATTATATACAGTTTTAAGTTCGTCAGTGGTGAGGAGTTTACTCATTAATTTTACGAAGGATTACACAGTCATCTTGGACATCATACTCTAGTGTGTCGCCATAGTCCCATCCTGCTTCATCTAACAGAGTGTCTGGTAAAGTAATAAACAGATCTCCGTGTTCATCCTCCTCCACTGGAAGAATGTATCTTTGTGACATTAGACTTTACGAAGTACGTATCGTATATGTGGTATATAGGGTTTTACGTACTCTAGTCGTGAAACATCGTGTGCCTTGTGATGTAATAGGATACCATCCCCTAGGTAGATTGCAGCGTGCTTCAGACGCCCTCTAGCGGTCTTGATGTGTGGTTCAGTAAGATCAAACGACATTACCAATACATCGTTTTTTTCTAATTCTTCTGTGCTAATATCAACGTCTCCCTCTGCAGATTCCTGGACAGATTCCCATCCTTCCATCACCCAGAGGTCTTTGATAAAGTCACGTACAGTTAGAGAGTAGTCTTCACGACACTCGTGCAGTCCTGTCTTCTTGCCGTAATCGAAGAGTAGACTAAAACACCCACCACCTCTCTGACCACCCCAAGGGCGACCTAGAAACTCTTCATACTCCTCCGAGTATTCTTGCATCAACCTATCTGCCATAATTTTTCTCCGAGAATTTTTTTGTATATGGGGGGACCCAAAGTGCGATTTCGATAATATATGCTCCCCTATACTGTTGTAGGTTAGCAGAGGGGACCCTTTTTAATATGTCGAAATGTCAACAATCGTCCCCAACATTCACAGAGTAGCAGAGCCCTTCAGTCACATAATAATCGATGAGTTGTTTATACTCAGTGTACCACGGTTCTTGTTCAGTGTCAACCAAATATTGCACCCACTCGATGATCTCTTGAGGGGGCAGATTACCCTCCTCATAGAGTTCAGCGAAGATCGAATACTTCTTCACGATTGTGTAGTGTAATCGAGGTCAATATCCCCATAGGATTGATCATCAAACTCTAGGTCCTCAAATATATCTTCCGAGGTATCTTCGAGCATTTGATCAATCCAATCGTCTGCTGTAGTTAGTGACATCAACTCCTCTTCGTTCATTGTCAATAATCCTCCGAGTCTATTTGATAGTTTTTACCTTGACGGTTCTTGTTAGTTTGTGTGTCATCGAGAGTATCACTGTACGTGTCGCTCGATTTCTTTCTACTACCGTAAGCACGTTTCTCTCTCAAACTCTTAGGACGGTTTGATCTATAAACGTCGTTCCGTTTGTATGTACGACCCATTGAAATGTGTTGGATAGGTGTTCTTCAGTGGACAACGGTAATATAGAAGATTTTTCAGAATTTGTCAAAGGTGTGTCAGAAACTGTTTCGTCCCTATGTGTTGACAAACCCTCGCTCGTGTGCTAACGTCCTTAGGTTGCAACATCTCAGAGGTTTCTAACACTTTATTCCACAGTTTAGATATACTTTTCCACAAGGATGTGGAGAGAGATAAAATACCTAACTATGTTTTTTTAACCATTTATTTATTACGGATTAAACCACCGTAAGTTAGAGAAATGGTCATTAAGTTTGTCTCCATCGATGTGTCTAACCTGTTGGTAATACTGGTCATTAGTTGATATAAACGCCTCCGCACATAGACGCGCAATTCTTCTTACTACAGTCTTACCATTTTGTCTTAGTGTTACTCTCCTATAACCATTTTCGTTTAGATGTGTGTTTAACTCTCTCCACTTGCCATACTTTGTGGAAAACACATTGCCGTGTTCGTTGATAAAGTATTCTTCGTAATTAGGGATGGGTTTGTATAACGTACCGTCTTGATCTTTGTACGTTGTTTCATCTACTTTGGTGAATGAGTAAATCATATTAAAAAGGTGCAATGTTGAAGGATAATGCAATTCTATTGCCGTGACCATTGTTCTCATATCCGTGTTGGATATTAGGGGGATGGATGATAACATCTCCTTCATTATGTGGGATCTCTGCTTCTAGTTGATTGAAGGCATTTTGTCCAGTATAGTTCATCTGAAGCACAGGATAATGTGGCGAACCGATATAACGGCGAAACTTCATTATGCTATGCTTTTGAATATCGAAGTTGATGTAATATGTGCCACTGTAGATAACATTGCTGTGTTCGTGTGGTGCATACATTCCCCCTTCATTTGTCAATTCAATGTATGAATCAACAATGGAGATTTTATCGAGAGCATAATTGTAAGATGACTTATTTGCCTTGTGTACAGCATCAATAATCATCTCTTTAATTGGTGCTAATTGTGGCATCTCTAGTACGTTATCTGGACCGAGTTGAGTAATACCACGGGAGATATATGGGCGAGGTTCGTTCTTCACTTCCTGAAGTCCTTGAATATACTCCATCAGAATAGTTTTGTGCTCGATGTGATCTTTGTTGATATATCTTGCCACAGGAGTCATAAACAACCCGTACGCAGTTGCGTCAGAAATGTTTTCAAAACCGTCGCTAAGTTGCACTTCCATAGTGTTAGTTAAGACAATAAAAAAGGAGGGGTTTTATACCCTCCATTATGTATCATTTTGCCTGTTTTGTCAAATGTTTGTCAGAGGGTTGGTTATTAACAAACTTGAGACGGATAGGGCGAGAATTGATACGAATAGCGTTTGCAGTACGTTGTTCACGAGACATTTCAAAGTTGATCGAGTTGGCGTTGAATAGTGGCGTTGCGTTCTTTAATAACATCGGACAAAGTTGAGTCCATTAGTTGAATACCAAGGTTTGCACCGAGGATAACAAAGAGAGCAACAAAGAAGATACGCATTTGTGTTAGTGAAGAAGGTGAACTTAGGTTATCAGGCGAAGATGTAACCGTTGTCAAATTCTTCAGTCACGAACACTTTTTCAGTGCCATTTTGACCAGCAAACTTACGAACAAACCACTTGTAATTCTTCTGGAAAACACCTTCACCAGCAATGCAGAATTCATCGCAAAGTGCATTAAGGCGAGATTTTGTGGTGTTGGTTTGCCAACCGCCATCAAAGATGGTCATCGAAGTGTCATCGATCTCAGCAATTTTGTTGCCGTGGAGACGTACAACAGAGACACCAGTCTCAGCGTCAAAGTGAACAGAAGTGTTAGCAGATTGCCAGTCGATGTTCTTCTGAACAGCGGCACACATTTGAGATTCGATCTTACGCATTTTGTGGTTGAAAGTGAAGTGAATTGGTGTCGGTTGGTTGGTTTCCCTCCCTCCCGATGTCTTTATTATAGGGCACCAGGAGCGCCTGTAAGGGGGTTCGGTGACAGTTTATGGACTGGCACACCCTAGAGGCGTTAATTGTAACTTTTGAGCATATAATGATAGTCAATATCTAACACTGGAAAACCGATCGCAGTTGTTATTTCTTCCACCAAATCTTCGCTGTCTGCTGCTTCCCAAACCGTGCACAATACCTCGTCGATAATATCTTGCTGCATTTGTGGTGATGCTTCAAAGTCATCATCTTTGAAGTCGATGTTAATTGCTTCAACGCGGAAAGTGTTCATAATAGTGCGGAGAATTGGTGTACGTTGCGCGGTATCAACCGCCAAACATTTCATCGAAAAGGTTTTCAGACTCTTGCAATTCTGCGTGGCGATCAAGTTCATCACGAGCAGCAACCAACGCCGCTTGCTTCATCTTAATTTTGTTAAGTTCCTCGTTGATGTAATGCAAACGAGTGTTAATCTGACAGCGGTCCATACCATTCACGGTGGGCATATCGTAAGAAGTGCCGTTGATGATTCGTGGTTGCATAATAACAGTCATTTGAAAAAGTTGAGTGAAGTTTGTGTTAATCAGGCGTCGAGATCTTGAGCAGCGTCCCACATATCGTAGAACAAATCCCACGCGGGTTGATCTGCAACAAAGGAGGAACATTCTGCCTGATCGCATACCCAATCGTATGCCATATCGATGTCGGCGTTGTTATCGAGAATGAATTCGTGCAGTCCTTGAATTGCACTAATGAAGGCAGAATCTTGAACGAGAGAGATATATTTTTTGCCTTGGTCGTTGGTCACTGTGATGGTCATTTGGTTGATTGGATTTCTTTGACTCTTATAGAATACACGTTTTTGAGGTCCGTGCCAAAAATGTGTGCCACCTTGTTGACTGGCACACGCTGACTCGCATTTGATTACAACAACTGTACGATCTTAGTTGCATCCATCACAGCAAAAAACGTTTGCAAACTAACAACGTCCCACGTCTTGATATGTATTGCAAAGGGGATCATCATTATGCCCCCTAATAGTCTCAAACTGCACCCGAGCATTGTATCAACGTACAGGAGGACAAAATACCCGAGTAGCAGTGAGAAACTACCTGCAATCCTTAGAGTGGTTGTTACTGCCATCCAGTTGCTTCAGATGGTTCAGAATTGCGTGATTCTTCGATCACGTTCACATCTTCGAGATAATTGTTGATCTCGTCATCAGTCAGGGTTGATTCACAAAATGAACGAAACTCGTCATCATCTGCACCGTGGTAGTTGTGCACTTCATCGCACAATTCGTAGTCGGAAAGTTGTGCCATTCCATCGGTAAGTAGATCATAAACGAGTTGCTCCATCGTCTTATAGTCCATCCCTTCGATCATAGTTTCAGCGTAAGTTTCGATGAGATCTTGACGACGATCGGAGTTAAGTTCGAGAACGGGAGACATAGGATTGGGGGAGGAGAAAGGTACAAAAACGGGGTGCATATTCACTCGTCTACACCATAATTAGCGTACAACCATTCAAATTTGGGTGCACTTTCAGGATCAACACCATCTACAACAAACTCACCGAAGATTGCTGCTGCTGATTCAAAATCATCGTTGTCAACGTGTTGTGCAATCATCTTGAGATATTGCTCCGTGAGGATGTCAATACCGATGTCAACATTGTCGTTGCTCATAACAAATTGGGGACAAATGTACGTTGGAAAAATGTTAGTAGTGGGGAGATCTCGCGGCAGGAGATACAATTACATAGACCCACTATGTGATAGTTTAGCAGTACAGTGGCATATACTCAGAGGAAGGCATTTTGTCAGTGTTGAAACCAGTAACCTTAGCACCCTTAGCAATACGCGCTTGCCAATCATATTTTGCTTCAATGCCAAGAACTGTGCTGTAGGATTTCATACCATTAGCACGGAAAGTGACACGCTTGACAAAACGTTTGACGACAACTTTCATACCCTTGGTGTCATCTGCCTCGGCAACAAATGCCTCAGGGAAATAATCAACAATGGTGGCGGAGTTGGTGACTTGCATTGGTTGCGTTCCTTTGACTCTT